>OLPI01001120.1_pt1 | contig 24247 bp, 20 predicted proteins | sample 1672361 | NCBI WGS metagenome assembly OLPI01 (sample SAMEA3136675, study PRJEB25190) | human gut metagenome
AATAAGCCCTTATAGGGCTAGTACAAACCACCGGCTAAGCCGGTGGTTTTGATTGCATAGGAAATTTCGATGAAATCGCCAATAAAATAAAAATCATCTGGTTTTTTTAAACAAACCATGCTATACTAACTAAGTTACTGAGGCGTTTTCCGAGACTGCTGAAAAGCTTATTACAACATGAAGGAAGACAAGTAGTCGGTTTTTCAGTTGTTTCGGCGCCTTAAGACAAAAAATATAAAGGAGACGAACTATGACAAAACAGTTTAGTATGGAACTTGCAGGACGTACACTGATGGTAGAAGTTGGACGTGTTGCAGCACAGGCAAACGGTGCAGCATTTATGCACTACGGTGATACTGTTGTATTATCTACAGCAACAGCATCTGAAAAGCCAAGAGATGGAATTGATTTCTTCCCATTAAGTGTAGAATATGAAGAGAAATTATACGCAGTAGGTAAGATCCCAGGTGGATATTTAAAGAGAGAAGGAAAACCTTCTGAGAATGCAATTCTTACAGACCGTGTGATCGACCGCCCAATGAGACCACTGTTTCCAAAAGACTACAGAAATGACGTTGCATTAAACAACTTAGTTATGTCTGTAGATCCAGATTGCAGCCCAGAACTTACAGCAATGCTTGGTTCTGCGATCGCAACAGCAATTTCAGATATCCCATTTGACGGGCCTACAGCATCTACAATGGTAGGACTGATCGATGGAGAATTCGTGATCAACCCAACTTCTGCACAGAAAGAAGTTTCTGATCTTGCATTAACTGTTGCATCTACAAGAGAAAAAGTTATTATGATCGAAGCTGGTGCGAATGAAGTACCAGAAGATGTGATGTTAGAAGCAATCTTCAAAGCTCACGAAGTGAATCAGGAGATCATCAAATTCATCGATACGATCGTTGCTGAATGTGGAAAAGAAAAACATGACTACGAGCATCATATCGTAGATCCAGAGATGTATGATGATATGGTGGCTTTCATTACTCCAGAAGCAATGGAAGAAGCTGTATTTACAGATGACAAACAGACAAGAGAAGCAAATATCCGTGCGATCGAAGAAAAATTAGAAGAAAGATATGCTGAGAATGAAGAATGGTTAGCACAGATTGGTGAAGCTGTTTATGCATTCCAGAAGAAGACTGTCCGTAAGATGATCTTAAAAGATCACAAACGTCCAGATGGTCGTGATATCAAACAGATTCGTCCACTTCACGCAGAAGTTGACTGCCTGCCAAGAGTTCACGGATCTGCATTATTCCAGAGAGGACAGACTCAGGTTATGACAGTGACAACACTTGGATCATTATCTGAAGCACAGCGTCTTGATGGAATCGATGTAACAGAAACAACAAAACGTTATATGCATCACTATAACTTCCCTTCTTACTCTGTAGGAGAAACAAGACCAAGCAGAGGACCAGGACGTCGTGAGATCGGACATGGTGCATTAGCAGAGCGTGCGTTAGTTCCAGTATTACCAAGTGAAGAAGAATTTCCATATGCGATCCGTACAGTATCAGAGATCATGGAATCTAACGGATCTACATCTCAGGGAAGTATCTGTGCTTCATCTCTGTCATTAATGGCAGCAGGTGTTCCAGTGAAAGCTCCAGTTGCAGGTATCTCTGTTGGACTTGTAACAGGAGAAGGAGATGACGATTACATCATCTTAACAGATATTCAGGGACTAGAAGACTTCTTTGGAGATATGGACTTTAAAGTAGCAGGTACAGACAAAGGTATCACAGCGATCCAGATGGATATCAAGATTCATGGATTGACAGAACAGATCATCCGCGAAGCGATTGCAAGAACAAAAGAAGCAAGAACACATATCCTTCATGATGTTATGAATCCAGTGATCCCAGCTGCAAGAGACCACGTCGGAGAATTTGCTCCAAAGATCTCTCAGTATACGATCGATCCTGAGAAGATTTCAGAAGTTATCGGTAAACAGGGTAAAACGATCAATGGAATCATTGATGAAACAGGTGTTAAGATCGATATTGACGAAAGCGGACGTATCGATATCTTAAGTGAAGATCAGACAATGATCGATAAAGCGATCAGCATCATCAAATCCATCGTAGAACCATTGAATGTTGGAGATATTTACGAAGGTGAAGTTGTAAGGATCATGAACTTCGGTGCATTTGTACAGCTTTCTCCAAACAAAGACGGAATGATCCACATTTCAAAACTTTCTAATGAAAGAGTTGAGAAAGTAGAAGATGTCGTGAATATCGGAGACAAAGTAGCTGTCAAAGTATTAGAAATCGACAAGATGGGAAGAATCAATCTGAAATTAGAAGAAAAGATTGAAGATTAATTAAGAATGACAAAACAGCTTTTTGTATGCGAAAGTGTATGAAAAGCTGCTTTTTTGTTCTATAGGAAAATTTGATAACTCAAGTAAAATAAACCCAAATAAGAGGATAAAACAAATGAAACATATTATATTAGCATCTGCTTCCCCAAGAAGAAAAGAAATCCTGGAACTTGCCGATCTGAAATTTGATGTTATGCCAAGCGATGCACAAGAGATCACAACAAAAACAGCACCAAATGAAGTAGTTATGGAATTAGCATCGATCAAAGCAAAAGACATATATAAGAAGTCAGAGAAACAAAGTATGATCGTGGGAGCAGATACCGTTGTAGCATATCAGGGACAGATTCTTGGGAAACCGACAGACGAAGCGGACGCAAAAAGAATGCTTACGATGTTAAGCGGACAGACACATGAAGTGTATACAGGAGTTTGCGTCATCGAAGATGGAAAAACAAAAACATTTTATGAAGAAACAAAAGTTACATTTTATGAGATCAGTGATGAGCAGATCGATCATTATATCAAGACTGGAGAACCTATGGATAAGGCTGGGTCTTATGGAATTCAAGGAAAAGCAGCTGTCTTTATCAAAGGAATCGAAGGAGATTACTACAATGTTGTAGGATTTCCAATTGCAAGATTTTTGCAGGAAATCACAAAATAGTTATGTATTTTTTCAAAATATGAGGGGAAAACCTTTGACGATATCTATGAATCTCTGTTATGATGTGAGGTAAAGGCAAAAAATAGATATATTGATAGGAAATTTAAAGAAAGGGATTAGAAGAATGGGCAAGATTGCGATCGTAACAGATAGTAACAGCGGAATTACTCAAAAAGAAGGTAAAGAATTAGGAATCTCAGTGATTCCAATGCCATTTTATATTAACGAAGAATTATATTTTGAAGATATTACATTAACACAGGATGAATTTTATCAGAAACTAAACGAAGATGAAGATATCAAAACATCTCAGCCTGCACCTGGAGATGTGTTGGATCTGTGGGAGAAGTTATTAGAAGACCATGATGAGATCGTGCACATCGCGATGTCTAGTGGATTAAGCAGTTCCTGTGCGACAGCGGCAATGTTAGCAGATGATTACGATGGAAAAGTTCAGGTTGTAGATAACCAGAGGATTTCTGTCACACAGAGACAGTCTGTCTTAGATGCGGCCAAATTAGCGGAAGAAGGAAAGTCAGCCAAAGAGATCAAAGACATCTTAGAAGCAGACAAATTAGATTCTGGAATCTATATCATGGTAGATACGTTAAAGTATCTGAAGAAAGGCGGACGTGTTACAGCAGCAGGAGCAGCCATCGGTACAGTGCTTGGAATCAAACCAGTTTTACAGATCCATGGCGAGAAGCTGGATGCATTTGCGAAGACAAGAGGTGTCAAACAGGCAAAGAAAAAGATGATCGCAGCAGTAAGAAAAGAGTTAGAAGAGCGTTTCCCAGATGGAGATTTTGGTAAACACGCATATCTTCAGTCTGCATATACAAAAGATGAAGAGGCAGCGCTCAAATGGAAAGAAGAACTGATGGCAGAATTTCCAGGAATGGAATTCCAGCAAGATCCGTTATCTTTAAGTGTTGCATGTCATATTGGTGCAGGTGCATTGGCGGTTGCTTGGACACATAAGATTGATGATTAATAGCATTAATCTTCTTTTCATCTCGAAGAAATGTAAACAAAACATGAATTTTACATGAAATCCTTGTGTGATCATAGCACAAGGGTTTCTTTTGTGTTACAATACAGTCAATTTCGATACAATAGATAGCAGGAGATAGATGTTATGGAAATGAAAAAAGTATTAAAATACGCAATGGAGATCGGAGAATGCATGCTAGTGTCAGGAGCAGGTGTTTCAAGGGTAGAAGATACGATTTCAAGAATCTGCAAGGCGTATGGAGCAAAAGAAGCCAATGTATTTTCTATCACATCAAGTATTGTAACAACGATCGAAGATGAAAAAGGAGAAATCTTAACGCAGACAAAGCGTATCAGGTCATATAAGACAGACTTTACCAAACTGGATGAGTTAAATCAGTTATCAAGATATATGTGCAAAGAACTTCCGGAAGAAGAGGAAGTAAAACGAAAGATCGCAGAGATTAAAAAGGGAAAAGTCGTCGTTTTTACAGAGGAAGTTCTTACATCAGCGGTCATTGCAGCAGCATGGACTTCATTTTATGGAGGTGGTGTTACAGAAGGGATCATAGCAATGATCGCAGGGGGATTTGTCACGGTCCTTGCAAGATATATTAAGATCTTAGCACCCAACGAAATGGTATTAAACTTTCTATTATCATTTTTTGTTGCAGCATTTGCATATATCAGTGCAAAATTCGGACTGACGGAGGATTATGGAAAGATCATCATCGGTAATATCATGCTGTTGGTTCCTGGAGTTGCATTTGTTAATGCACTTCGGGATATGATCGGTGGAGACATGATGTCAGGAATCTTAAGAGTCTGTGAATCGATACTGTTAGCTGTATTCCTTGCAGCAGGTTCTTTTATGGCATTGATGTTCTTAGGAGGTGTGTTATAAATGAAAGCAGAGATCATACAGGTACTGGCAAGTTTTGTTGGAAGTTTTGGATTTGCAGTACTTTATAACCTTCGAGGGAAGAAACTTTGTATGGCTGGAATTTCTGGGATGGTATCATGGATCGCCTACCTTATCGTGTGGAATGAGATGCCAAGTACATTTGTGGTGAACCTGGCAGCGGCCGCAGTTGCGACGATCTATGCAGAAACAATGGCAAGGATCTTAAAGACTCCTGTGACAGTATTTTTGATCACGGGAATCATTCCATTAGTGCCAGGTGGAAATTTATACTATACGATGAATTATGTCTTGGCAAAACAGTGGCATTTATTTTATTTATATGGGCAAAAAACATTGCTGATCGCAGTGGCGGTTGCGGCAGGAATCATGACAGCATCTTCTGTTTACGGAATTTGTGCATCCGTATGGAAATACTGCAAAAAAGAGATATGAGCAATCTGAGAATAAACCCCACAGATTTTGCATAAGATAAGAAAAACGAAAGTGTGCAGGTATCGTATGGAACAGGATGAAAAGTTTGAAAATCAATTAAATCTTGCTCTGGATCTTAGCGAAGAAGAACGGGAGAGATCCAAGGATTTAGATGCAGGATACGATAAAGAAACGGATCAGTGGGAGATCATATTTCGCTACGCAGGCACACTTGATACGATCAGATGGTCAGACACAACGAGGATTGAACCGTTGAGTATGGGTTATGCGATCGCCTATATAAAAGAAGACGAGTTGGAAGCATTTGGGGCAAATGAACAAGTTATTTATATAGAAAAACCGAAAAATCTATTATTAAGCCGACAGCCATCGATAGCCGCATCTTGTATGTTGTCGGTCAAGAATCCACCTCTTTCATTGACTGGAAGAGGTGTTTTTGTCGCTGTGATCGATACAGGGATTGATATTTTTCACCCAGATTTTATAGATGAAAATGGAGATACTAAGATTTATGCACTATGGGATCAAACGGTCAAAGGAAGTCCGCCTAAACCATTTCTTAACGGAAATCTCTATACAAAAGAAGAAATCAATAAAGTATTGCACTCAGAAAGTGAAAGATACGATTTTCGGAGCAGAGATCGATCTGGGCATGGAACACATGTAGCTTCAATCTGTGCCGGGATAAACGGGGTTGCACCAGAGGCAGAACTGATCGTTGTGAAATTGGGAGATACGAGAGAACAAGGTTTCCCAAGGACGACACAATTGATGACAGCATTACAATATGTGATCAATGAAGCATCACAGGCAGGACGGCCGGTTGCGGTCAATATCAGTTATGGACATAATTATGGAGACCACAGAGGAAATTCCTTGTTAGAAAGATTTATATCACAGATCGCACAGCAATGGAAATGTACGATCTGCATTGGAACAGGAAATGAGGGAAATAGTGGAAAGCATAAACAAGGAAAGCTGATTAAGGAAGAACAAAAAATCTTATTGGATATTGCACCATTTGAGCAGAATCTAAATCTCCAGATATGGAAAGATTTTGTGGATGAGTTAAGAATACAGCTGGAATCTCCATCGGGAATATCTTATGAGATCACAGATCAACAGGGAAAGTCACAATATTCATATGAAAATACGATCGTGTTTGTATACAATGGTTATCCAACACCGTACAATGTAGGGCAGGAAATATTCCTTAGTTTTATTGTGCAGGAAGGGAATCATATAGAGAGTGGACAATGGAATCTTACATTGATTCCACGAAATATCAGAAATGGGGAATATCAGATGTGGCTTCCGGTATCCTTAGGAAGTAATCAGGAAACTAGATTTTTAGAGCCAGATAAAGAGTTTACTTTAACAATCCCATCAACTGCAGAAAATGTGATCTCAGCAGGTGCGTATGATGTCAGATATCAGTCCTATGCAGATTTTTCGGGGCGGGGTGATCAAAGATATGGTGTAAAGAAACCAGATCTTGTGGCACCTGGAGTTGGAATTTTGGCAGCAGCACCAGGAGGCGGTGAAAACAGCTTGTCCGGGACGTCAATGGCAACGCCATTTGTCACAGGATCGGCAGCTCTTTTGATGGAATGGGGGATCATAAGAAAAAATGATCCTTATTTGTATGGAGAGCGGATCAAAGCTTATTTTCATAAAGGTGCAAGGAAAATGAATGGATTTTTGGACTATCCAAACAATGAAATTGGATATGGAAAATTATGCGTGGCAGCTAGTTTGTATAAATAGAAGAACTTACGAAAAAAAATACAAATGGTATTTGTAATTTTTGTATCATATTTCCAATTTATATGATAAAATTAATAACACACTGGGAATACGAAAGGGGAAGAGACAATCATGAAAACAGAAAGATTTGATAAGAAACTGTTTAAACAGGAAGTACTCAATAATCTAAAGACTCAGTTCAGAGTTGAGCTTGATAATGCATCCCAGCAGCAGATTTATCAGGCTGTGGCTTATGCCCTGAAAGAGTGGATCATTGAGGACTGGATGGATACTCAGAAGACCTACGAAGAGAAAGACCCAAAGATTTTATATTATATGTCCATGGAATTCCTGATGGGAAGAGCACTTGGAAATAACCTCATTAATATGAGTATGTATGGAGAAGTGAAAGAAGCACTCGATGAATTAGGCGTAGATCTGAATGCCGTTGAAGACCAGGAACCAGACCCAGCACTTGGTAATGGTGGTCTTGGAAGATTAGCAGCATGTTTCCTTGATTCATTGGCAACACTTGGATATGCAGCCTATGGATGTGGAATCCGCTATCAATACGGAATGTTCAAACAGAAGATCAAAGACGGATATCAGGTAGAAGTACCAGATGAATGGTTAAAGAATGGAAATCCATTTGAATTAAAACGTCCGGAATATGCCAAAGAAGTACGTTTCGGTGGAAATATCCGTACAGAATATGATGAAGCAACTGGAAGAACCAACTTCATTCAGGAGAACTATCAGTCAGTTATGGCAGTCCCATTTGACTATCCGATCGTAGGATATGGAAATCATATCGTTAATACATTAAGGATCTGGGATGCAGAAGCGATCACTGACTTCCAGCTGGATTCTTTTGATAAAGGTGAATATGACAAAGCAGTAGAACAGAAGAACCTTGCAAAGAACATCGTAGAAGTATTATATCCAAACGATAATCACTACGAAGGAAAAGAGCTTCGTTTAAAACAGCAGTATTTCTTTGTATCTGCAAGTTTACAGGCAGCAGTAGCCAAATATAAGAAAAACCACGATGACATTACAAAACTTTACGAGAAGATGACGATCCAGATGAACGATACTCATCCAACAGTATCTGTTGCAGAACTTATGAGAATCTTAATGGATGAAGAAGGTCTTGGATGGGATGAAGCATGGGAAGTTACAACAAAGACTTGTGCATACACAAATCATACGATCATGGCAGAAGCGTTAGAGAAATGGCCAATCGACTTATTCTCAAAATTACTTCCTAGAGTATACCAGATCGTAGAAGAGATCGACCGTCGTTTCGTAAACAAGATCCGTGAGATGTATCCAGGAAACGAAGAGAAAGTCAAGAAGATGGCGATCCTTTGGAATGGACAGGTACGTATGGCACATATGGCGATCGCAGCAGGATATTCTGTCAATGGTGTTGCAAAACTTCATACAGAAATCTTAAAGAATCAGGAATTAAAAGATTTCTATCAGATGATGCCAGAGAAATTCAACAACAAGACAAATGGAATCACACAGAGACGTTTCTTAATGCATGGAAACCCATTACTTGCAGATTGGGTAACAAAGAAACTTGGAACAGACACATGGGCAACAGACCTTTCTTTAATGTCAGGACTGAAGAAATATGTGGATGATCCAAAAGCTCAGAAAGAATTTATGGATATCAAACTGCAGAATAAAAAACGTCTTGCAAAATATATCTTAGAACACAATGGCGTAGAAGTTGATCCAACATCTATCTTTGATGTACAGGTAAAACGACTTCATGAATACAAACGTCAGCTGATGAATATTTTACATGTGATGTATCTGTATAATCAGTTAAAGAAGAATCCAAATATGAAGTTCTATCCAAGAACATTTATTTTTGGTGCTAAGGCAGCAGCTGGATACCTTCGTGCAAAACAGACGATCAAACTGATCAACTCTGTAGCTGATAAAGTAAATAATGATGCATCCATTAAAGGTAAGTTAAAGGTTGTATTTATTGAAGATTATCGTGTATCTAATGCAGAATGGATCTTTGCGGCAGCAGATGTCAGCGAACAGATTTCAACAGCATCCAAAGAAGCATCAGGAACAGGTAACATGAAATTCATGTTAAATGGTGCACCAACACTTGGAACAATGGATGGAGCGAATGTAGAGATCGTTGATGAAGTTGGAGCTGAGAATGCATTTATCTTCGGTATGAGCTCAGAAGAAGTTATCAATTATGAGAATAACGGTGGATATCATCCATATGAGATTTACCAGAAAGATAAAGACATCCATGAAGTCTTAGATCAGTTAGTAGATGGAACATATGCAAATGGTGATCCAGAACTTTACAAAGATCTGTACCAGAGTCTGTTATTTGGTGATACAGGAAGCCAGGCAGATATGTACTTCATCTTAAAAGACTTCCGTTCATATGCGGAAGCTCAGAAGAAAGTAGAAGAAGCATATAGAGATACAAAAGGATGGGCTAAGATGGCGATGACCAACACAGCAGGATGTGGCAAGTTCTCATCTGACCGTACAATTCAGGAATATGTTGATGATATCTGGCACTTAGATAAGATCAGATAGTCTTATATAGAGTCTTGAAATATAGTATTGAATATGATAAGTTAAGAGGAAGAGTTCCCAAAGGAGGAACTCTTCCTCTGTTCATGTAAAAATAGATGATAAAATATTTCAAAAAAATTGCAAAAATATTAAGAATGTGTTAAAATTCGAATATAAAAAAGAAATATCAAGAATAAAGATGAAAAACAAAGAAAGGGAGTAACAAATGAGGAACATTATAAGGAAACTTGCAGTGTGCTTTCTGGCATGGATATTGGTCTGCACAACAGTTGTAACTGGGCATGGAATGCATACGGCAAAAGCAGCACAGACATTTAAGATTCATTTTATTGATGTCGGATGTGCAGATGCTGCGTTATTACAGTATGGAGAAGGAACAGAAGCAAAGTATGCATTGATCGATACAGGAGCAAACCAGTATCATAATACAAAGGATACGACGATTGATACCACAAAGACACCAGTCTATGAATATTTAAATAAGATGGGAGTAAAACATCTGGAATTTATACTTCTGACACATCCTCATCAGGATCATATTGGAGGTATGGAGAAGATTCTTTCTGATACAACGATTAAGATCGATAAGATTTATGGGAATGATCTGAATATTCAGTACTTGAAAAGCAGCGAGGATAAGAGTAAGCAGTCTTCAGATGAAACAAATTGGACAGAATTTGATACCAAAATATACAAGAATTTTAAAGCAGCTTTAGAAGCAAGAAATAAACTTGCTGAAGAAGCAGAAGACAAAACAGAGAAAGAAAATCTAAAAGTAGATTATGTAGTGCCAACTGCAGGAGAAACAATTAGTCTTGGAGAAGCAAAAATGACATTCTATGGTCCATTAGAGAATGATTATCAATATGGTAGAAAGGTTGATTTGAATACAAGACAGGAAAATAAATATTCTATCGTTACAAAGATCGTTTACGGAAGCAACTCTTTCTTAATGACCGGAGATGCCCAGAAAGAAACGATCGAGAAGATCATCGCGAAGGGATATGATCTGACAGCACAGGTGCTCAAGGAGCCACATCATGGATTTCAGGATGTCACAGAAGAAGAGTTAGCCAATGGCTACCAGTATTCTGATCATAAAACAGTGATCGATGCATCACAGGCTAGTATTGCGATCATCAGTAATGGATACATGAATACAGGTGGTGTTCCATATACAAAAGTCTTAAGAGACTTATCAAAATTAGATGTCTATGAAACAGGAGACCGTGGAACGATCATTGTAACATCCGATGGCTCACAGTTATCTATCCAGACAGAGAAAGGAGATAACCAGCCAAGTGTCAAAGGAAAGGAAAGTGATGATGAAACATCATCCCCAGTGATGAAATCCATGAATATCACAGCAAACACAACAAAGCCATTGACAGCAACGAGTGTGGATGCTGCGAATACTTATAATCGTTATGAAAAGAAGAATATCACAGTAAGATTTTCAGGAACAGCCCAAGGATTTACAAAGCTGACAAGCATTGAATATAAGTTTGTGCCAAAAGGTGTGAATAATAAAACCATAGCATATAAGACAGGAAGTTCCTATACAGTCAAAAATGGAAATTGTGGAAGGTTTTATGTAAGATATAATACACCATTAGGATCAACAGAGATCAAACTTCCTGGATTTACAGTTGATACGAAAGCACCAACCAGTGTGAAGATCAAAGCGAATAAGTCAGGGATCAAAACACTGTCAACATCTGCAAAGAACACTTACAGTAAACGAATCAAGAAGTCTGTTAAATTTACATTTAGTGCAAATTATGGAACCAGTGGAAAATCCATGACACAGTATAAGTTTGTACCAAGAGGAAAAAAAGCTTCCAAGTACAAATGGAAAACAGCAAATAGTGTAACTTATAAGAAAAGAAATAAAAAAGTTCGTTTATATGTAAGATATATTGATAAATCTGGAAATATTACAACAAAGAAGACAAATGGATTTTACATAACTAAGAAATAACAAAGAAAACGCTAGGATGGAAGTATGAAATATTTTACAAAGAAGATCATAGCGGTACTGCTGACAGTGATGCTTACAGGCATCACTGTTTTGCACGTATCGGGAGGTCAAACGATTAAAGTTAATGCAGCACAGACATTTAAGGTTCATTTTATCGACGTAGGAGCCGCCGATGGAGCTTTGCTTCAATATGGAGAAGGAGAAAACGCGAAGTATGCCCTGATTGATTCTGGGGCTTATTCTTATGAGACAACAGATCACGATACGATCGATGTATCAGACCGTGTGCATCAGTATTTGCTGGATCATGGAGTAAAACATCTGGAATTTGTTGTTCTAACTCATCCACACGGAGATCATATCGGTGGAATGAAAAAGATACTAGAAGATAAGAATATTACGATCGATACGATTTATGGAAATCCATTGGAGTTTGAATATCTTGAAAGCAGCGAAGATAAAGAAAAGCAAACAGAGGAAACAGCCCGATGGACAGCATTTGATACACAGACTTATCAGACATTCAAGAAGAAACTAGAGAAGAGGAATTTATACAAAGATGCATCATTGCATATCCAGTATGTTGTGCCACAGGCCGGAACATCCGTAAAATTAGGCGAAGCGGTAATGACCTTTTATGGTCCGTTAGATAATACCTACAGGTATGGAAGAGCACAGGATGCACCCAATTTAAATACAAGACAGGTAAATAAATATTCGATAGTGACGAGGATCGTTTATGGCAGTAATTCATTTTTAATGACAGGCGATGCACAGCAGGAAACGATCAAAAAGATTGTAGCTAGAGGTTACGATTTAAGTGCACAGGTATTAAAGCAGCCACATCATGGATATCAGGATGTTCGTTTGCAGGATAAACCGAAAGGTCGTTATGTATACGATTCGGATCATAAGTATCTGATCGATCGAACAGGTGCAAGTATTGCGATCATCAGTAATGGATATAAAAATGTAAATCAGACACCAGAGAGCAATGTACTTCGTGATCTGTCAGGAATGGATGTTTATCAGACATCAGATAAAGGAACGATCGTAGTATCGTCTGATGGTAAGAATCTAAGTGTGTCAGCACAAAAAGGCGGTAATGTACCAAGTCATGCGGGATATGTTGTGAAACAGAAGCGTACCCCTTTGATGCAGAAAGTTACAGTGCAGGCAAATACAAAGAAGAAAATGACACCACTTCGTTCCGATGCCTCTGCAGCATATCAGCATTATGAGAGAAAAAACATCAAGATCAGGATTTCAGCACAGGCAAAAAGCTTCACAAATCTAAAACAGATTCAGTACAAATTTGTGAAAAAAGGAACTTCCAAAGGAAGTGTACCATACAAAACCGGTACGACATTAACGCTCAAAGACGGCATGATAGGCAGGGTCTATGTGAGGTTTGTCACAGATGCAGGGATAGATGAGATGCAGCTTTCAGGAATCGCAGTAGATAAAAAAGCACCAACAAAGACGAAGATCAAGGTTAACAGATCAGGGATCAAGACATTGAAAACGTCAACAAAAACGTCTTACAATAAGAAAATCAAAAAGTCAGCCAAATTTGTATTTTCAGCATCCTATGGAATTAGCGGGAAATCAAAGACACAATATAAGATCGTGCCAAAAGGCAAAAAAGCATCCAAATATCGATGGAAAACAGCGAATAAGATAACCTATAAAAAGAAGAATAAAAAAGTGAGTATCTACGCAAGGTTTATCGATAAATGTGGAAATATCACACAGCGAAAGAGTTCTGGATTCTATATTACAAAATAAGGGAAGAAAGATATAGGAAGGCTTAGCTTGTATGCGAAAAGAGAATTTGTTATACTAAGAGGCAGAAGAATTAAAAATGCAAAGCAGGAGAAAGATTATGAACAGTAAAGGGAAAGGAATCATTACAGCAGTTATAGTTGTCCTGATCGCGCTGGCTGCTTTTTGCGGATTTGGATATATCAGCCAAAGAATGACAGCAAGCGAAGGAATTACATATCTTGATAAGAAAGAATATCAGAAAGCATACGAACAATTTGACCATGCAGCAGGGAAATTCACTTTCATTTTCACAAAGCAAAAGAAAGATGTTTTATTCTACGAAGGAGAGGCTCTTTATCAGATGGGAGAGTATGGGAAAGCCATAGAGATCTATGATGAGCTGATCGATCATGGAGAAAGCAGGGCATATTCTTTGAAAGCATATTGCCTTGCCCAGCAGAAGAAGCTAAACAAAGCAATAGATGTATGTGATCAGGGAATAAAAGAGCATCCAGACGATGGAGAGATCTATTGTACAAAATATGCGGTGTTAGCAAAGCAGGAGAAGTATACACAAGGGCTAAAAGTGATCGAGAGAGCATTAAAACAGAAGGAGCTTGAGAATAAGAAGGAAGTTTTATTCGCTAGGATCAGTGCGTATGAATCCATGTTTGATTTTGATACAGCATATCGTTATGCAAAAGCTTATGTAAAAGCCTATCCAAAGGATGCAAATGGCAAGAAAGAGCTGACATTTTTGGAGACACGATAATTTCGTGACAATTTCATGATAAGAGTTAGGAAGGACGAAAGTCCTTCTTTTTTTGTGCAGAAACAGAAAAGATCAATTGAAAATTGTGCAAAATATACAAAAATAGAAAGCAAAAATCATGACTTTATACAAAAAATAAAATTTTGCGAAAAATAAGTTGACGAAATTTAGGTTTATGACTATAATCAAATTACAAAATAAAATTTCATATAAGACAAAAGTGAAAAAATAAATTTTGTTAGGGGGAAAGTTATGAAAACAAAGGCAGTAAGACTTTACGGAGAAATGGATTTAAGACTGGATGAATTTGAACTGCCAGAGATGCAAGACGATGAAATTATGGCAGAGGTTGTAACAGACAGCTTATGTATGTCCAGTTACAAAGCAATTACCCAGGCACAAAAACACAAAAAAGTACCAGATGATATCAGTGAAAATCCGATCATTTTAGGACACGAATTTTGTGGAACGATCAAAAAGGTCGGTAAAAAATGGAAAGATCAGTATCAGGAAGGTGACAAATTTGTCATTCAGCCTAACATTGGAGATATCAGAGGCTATGCTCCAGGATATTCTTTCCATCATATGGGAGGAGATGCCACAACGATCATCTTTTCTGATCAGGTTATGGAAAATGGTTCACTATTAAAATACAACGGAGATTCCTTCTTTGAAGGATCTCTCGTTGAACCACTGTCATGTGTCGTAGGTGCATTTAATGCACAGTATCATATGAAGAAAATGTATTCATATGAACATGTGATGGGAATTAAAGAAGGTGGAGCAATCGCACTTCTCGGTGCAACAGGGCCAATGGGATTTTTAGCGATCGACTTTGCAATCCATGGACCGAAGAAACCAAAGACGCTGGTTGTCACAGGAAGAACACAGAAGAAGATTGATATGGCAGCAAGGTTATACACAGTAGAAGAAGCAAAGAAGAATGGTGTAGATCTTGTATATGTCAATACAAGAGATATAGCAGATGTCAATAAAGAGCTACGTAAATATTCAGAAAAAGGATTTGATGATGTCTTTATCTTTGCACCAAATGAAGAAATGGTAACATACGGAGTTAAAATGTTAGCATTCGATGGATGTTTGAATTTCTTCTCAGGGCCTGCCGATCAAGAATTTTCATCCAGAGTAAATTTCTATAATATTCATTATAATTCTACACATTTTGTGGGAACAAGTGGTGGAAATACGGAAGATATGAAACAATCCATTGAACTGATCGAGAGCAAGACAGTCAATGTTGCAAAGATCGCAACACATATATTAGGGCTTGACCATGCGGTTGAAACAACAAAGGCGTTACCAGAACTTGAAGGAAGTAAAAAAATTGTCTATACGCACAAAAAATTTCCATTAACAGAGGTTGACAAATTCGATGAAAACAGCGATGATGAGTATATCAGAGAATTAAAATCAATCGTAGAACGCAATGGTAATTTATGGAGCGCAGAGGCAGAAAGGTATTTCATACAGAATGCTCCTGAGATTTAGAAGGGAGTAGTATGAGTAGTGATATCTTAGTTAGAGACCAGATTTTTTCAACATATGATAGTTTATATGATGCAGAGAAGAAAGTAGCCGATTATCTGATCAGTCATCCATCTGAAGCGATCGAGATGTCTGTATCAGAACTTGCATCTCACTGTGATGCGAGCCAGGCAACGATCATCCGTTTTTGTAAGAAGATCGGGTGTAAGGGATTTCATCAGTTGAAGATTAAGCTGGCCGGAGAACAACGACAGCAGGAAGAACAGGTGATATCGAACGAGATCGATATCGATCAGATGGACAAATCACTCAATAATATCATGATCAGTAAAGTGGAAGAGATCAAAGCGACGTTTCACAATTTTAATCCAGAAGAATTAAGAGAGATCGTGGATTTGATCATACATGCCAATCTGATTGAATTCGCTGCGATGGGAGATACGATCCCGATCGCACTGGATGGATCTTACAAGTTCAATCAGTTAGGATTGAAAGCAGTTAGTTCAACAATTTGGGAGAGTCAGGAAGCATTTTCCAGAACTTTGAGAAAAGGTGATGTATTTTTTGCGATTTCTGCCTCTGGGGCATCCAAAAGACTTGTGAAGATGGTAGAGATCGTGAAAGATAATGGTGTAACAACAATTGCGATCACCAATCAATCCAAATCGCCACTTGCAGAGTTATGTGATCATGTTTTGCTGACAGCAACAAGAGAACACATTTTCCATGATCAGGTTAGTTTCACAAGAATGGCAGCGATGTCAGTGATCGACACACTGTTCTTATTACTGTTCTCCACAAAATGGGATTCATTTGAGAATGTGGCACAACACGAGCAGTCTGTTGCAGAAGAAAAATTATAAAAGGAGATCATAACGATGAATAACGATTGGTTAGAATTAGAAGGGAAGACAGTCATCGTCACAGGCGCAGCATCCGGAATCGGGAAAGCAGTTGCGCAGGAGTTTTTGAATATAGGGGCGAATGTAGTTATTTCTGATATGGCAGAGAATGCACCAGAGATGGATGCAAAAGAAGGCCAGTTATTATATGTAAGAACAGATGTAACAAAAGTTTCTGATGTTGAAGCTATGGTAGCAAAAACAATAGAAACATTCGGAACAATTGATGTACTAGTGAATAATGCAGGAATCAATATTCCACGTCTGTTAGTTGATCCAAAGGATCCAAAAGGACAATATGAATTAGATGAGGCAGTATGGGATAAAGTATGCAATGTAAATCTAAAAGGTGTTTTCTTCTGTGCGCAGGCAGTTGGAAGGATCTTGGTTGAAAAAGGTGAAGGTGTCATTATCAACATGTCTTCTGAAAGTGGTCTGGAAGGATCCGAAGGACAGAGTGTTTACGCAGCTACAAAGAATGCAGTAAACTCTTTAACAAGATCATGGGCAAAAGAATTAGGAAAACAGGGAGTTCGCGTTGTCGGAGTAGCACCTGGGATCATGGAAGCTACAGGACTTCGTACGATCGGTTATGAAACAGCTCTGGCTTATACAAGAGGGATCACAGTAGAACAGTTAAGAGCAGGATATTCCAAAACATCCACAATTCCACTAGGACGTTCTGGAAAGCTTTCTGAAGTTGCAGATCTGTGTGTATATCTTGCAAGCAAGAGATCTTCTTACGTACATGGTGTGACGGTTAACGTTGCGGGTGGTAAGACAAGAGGATAGAATAATTTCTGATAGAAGATATAGAAGATAAAGATATCAGCTGGTTTTAGGATCAGCTGATATCTTTTTTTAACATAATATAGCAGGAAATTCCGATGGAACTCTCTATGATATAAGAAAGTATGGCAAAGCCGGTTTCTTTCTGGTTGCTACAAAAAAAGAATCGTTGTATAATGATTCTTAGCATCACAAATTAAAAAGAAAGGAAATATGATGTTTTCGTTTCTATAAAAACATCATACAAGAATAAAATGTTAATTCTGGCTGTAGGAATCGGAATTGTATTTTGTATAATAGTATTTATTTGTTATTCTTATAAACAAAATCAACGGTCAAAATACACATCCGAAGTATACAAAGTATTTAAAGGACAATATGGGAGAGGATCAGTGATCTCTATGGGTTATGCACAGACGAATGCATTTACGGACCCCGTAACATTAATGTTGGCAGTCAGCAAGGATGATCACAGAGTTGTAGATGCATGGGAAGTTACGCAAGAGGAGATGGAGAATAGCTGTCGGTCATGTGAAGAATATATAGGAATGGACCTGATCAAATATTATAAAGAGAATCAGGAAAGAATTGAAAAAAGTCAAATGATGAATCAGACGGTGGGCAGGGATTCAGCGAAGAAGCAAGCATTTGACATGGCAGTCCAACAGATATTAGGGAAATTAGGAAAATAGATACAGGAACACATATTATGGAAGAAATCAAAAAAGAAATCATAGAGAAAGTGATCTTGGTTGCGGTTGCTGATCAAGACACAACAGAAGCAGAAGAATCTTTGGATGAGTTAGAAGAACTGGTTAAAACGGCAGGAGCCGAGGTTGCAGCAAGGGTGATCCAGGTAAGAGAAACACCACATCCAGGAACTTATATCGGAAAAGGTAAGATTGATGAAGTCAATGCTTTGTTATACGGAACTAATGCGACAGGGATCGTCTGTGATGACGAATTATCACCAGCACAGATCAGCAATTTAGAAGAAGCATTAGATACCAAAGTGATGGATCGAACACTGATCATTCTTGATATTTTTGCGAAGAGAGCATTTACAAGAGAAGGTAAGATCCAGGTCGAACTTGCCCAGTTAAAATACAGAGCATCCAAGCTTACCGGACAAGGAAGAGCTTTATCAAGATTAGGTGGAGGAATCGGAACCAGAGGTCCGGGAGAGAAGAAACTGGAGATGGACCGAAGACTGATCCGTACAAGAATCTCCAGATTAAAAGCAGAGTTAAGAGATGTTGTAAAGCACAGAGAAGTCCAGAGAAAACAACGCCAGAAGAATCACCTGCCAGTGGTTTGTATCGTTGGATATACCAATGCAGGAAAGTCAACACTATTAAACCATTTTACCAATGCAGGAGTTTATGAAGAAGATCAGTTGTTTGCAACCCTTGATCCAACGACAAAAAGTTTAGATTTAAGTGGCGGGCAGACAATTCTTATGACGGATACGGTCGGTTTTATCCGCAAACTTCCACATCATCTGGTCGAAGCATTTAAAAGTACATTAGAAGAAGCCAAATACAGTGATCTGATCCTGCATGTAGTTGATGCATCCAATCCGCAGAAAGAGAAACAGATGGAAGCAGTCTATGATACATTAAAGCAGTTAGGAGCTAACGAATCACCGATCATTACAGCATTCAATAAGATCGATCTGTTAAATGGTGATGAAATCTTAAAAGATCCAAATGCAGAAGCGGTGGTAAGGATTTCTGGGGAAAATGGTGAAGGAACCGATCAGTTGTTAGAGCAGATTGAGAAAATACTGCAAAAACAGAAATTATATTTAGAAAAGCTGTATGGATATCAGGAAGCAGGAAAGATCCAGCTGATCCGAAGTCACGGACAGCTTTTGAAAGAAGAATACAGAGATGATGGAATTTACGTAGAAGCATACATTCCAAAAGAGATTCTTGGAAGTATCTAGGAGGCGAGAAAGTGATCATACAGAAAGTAATCAACAATAACGTGGTCAGTACATTTGATTCAAACGGAAAAGAAGTTATTTTGATGGGAAAAGGAATTGGATTTCGCAAGAAAACCGGGGACGAATTAGATAAGACGAAGATAGAGAAGATTTTTACCTTGGACCTTAGCGGCAAATCATCTTTTGTACAAGAAGTCATGGCGATCATTCAGGAGTTTTATGAAATCGTGCTAGATACGGAACATCCAGCATATCAGAGATTTGCAACACATTTACAATATCTTGAGACAGAAATCTTATCAAAGAAACGCCCGATAGAAGAAGACGAAGAAGATGATGTTGAATTTTATGAACGTAATCAGAAGAAGTATCCAGAAGCCTACGTGTGCAGTCAGAAGATCGTGGAACATATCGAGCAGCATTACAACTGCAAACTCTCAGCAGATGAGAAGATGTATCTGATCATTTATGTCAAAAGACTGATCTTAGAAATGGGGCATCAGTCATAAAACCAGGTTGACTTATAAGGCAAAATTTGATATTATAATATTATCGAATTTTGGATTGTGACTGGTGAGGCAGGCAAGACCTATTTAATAAGTGTGAACATTTGTTAAAGTAGGTCTTTTTTTATGCTTTTTTAAGGAATTGCACTTAGATGAGTACAAAGATAAGCCAGTTAAAGATCCAGATAAATTAAAATTATTTTATATGTGAGAAGGAGAAACAATTATGGTATCAAAGAAATTTGTCATTGAAAACGAACAGGGATTACACATGAGACCAGCAGGAGTTTTAGCGAAAGCTGTAACTAAATTCGAATCTGACGTAACTATCGTATTCGAAGATAAAAAAATCAACGCTAAAAGCTTATTAAACATCATCGGAGCTTGCATCAAATGTGGTTCTGAAATCGAATTAGTATGTGAAGGTCCAGACGAAGAAGCAGCTCTTGCACATGCAACAGAACTGATTGAATCTGGATTAGGTGAATAATCACTGCTCATAACGAGTGTAACATATAATTTGATAAAGGACGGGTGGCAACATGTATAAAGGTATAGGAGCATCTGCTGGTATCGGTATCGGTAAGATCGTTAAGATTAAGGAAGAAGAACTTAATTACACAAAACAGTCTATCGAAGATACAGAAGCAGAGAAAAAACGTTTAAGCGATGCAATTGAAGTTTTCATTGAGAAGACTCAGAAGATGGTTGAATCCATGAAAGTAACTGCTGGTGAGCAGGAAGCAGAGATCTTAGAAGGTCATATCATGATGATTCAGGATCCAGCGATCTCAGAACAGATCGAAGCTAAGATTGATGGAGAGAAGATCAACGCAGAAGCTGCTGTAGAAGAAGCTTGCGATTTCTTCGCACAGATCTTCGCTATGGCAGACGATGAACTGACACAGCAGAGAGCATCTGACTTAGGCGACATCAAAACTCGTTTAATTAAGATCTTACTTGGAATTGAAGAAGTAGATATCAGTGCAGTTCCAGAAGGAACAATCTTAGTAGCAGAAGATTTAACACCATCTATGACAGCAGGAATCAATCCTGCAAACGTTCAGGGTGTATTAACAGAGATCGGTGGTAAGACATCTCACTCTGCGATCATCTGCAGATCTATGGAAATTCCAGCAGTTCTTAGTATCGAAAACATCGTTTCTATCGTTAATGATGGAGATGAAGTTGTTCTTGACGGATCAACAGGAGAAGCATTCATCAATCCTGAAGCATCTGTTGTAGAAGAATATAAAGCTAAGAAAGCAAAATTCTTAGAAGAGAAAGCTGCCCTTCAGAAGTTTGTTGGACAGAAATCCCAGACAGCAGACGGACACGTTGTGGAACTGGTTGCTAACATCGGTGGACCAGACGAAGCAGAAGGTGTCTTAGAGCGTGATGGAGAAGGTGTTGGATTATTCAGATCTGAGTTCTTATTCATGGAAAGCGATGCGATTCCATCAGAAGAAGCTCAGTTTGAAGCATACAAGAAAGTAGCTGAAACTCTTGACGGTAAACCAGTGATCATCCGTACACTGGATATCGGTGGAGATAAAGCACTTCCATATCTTGGACTTCCAACAGAAGAGAATCCATTCTTAGGATTCAGAGCAGTACGTTTCTGCTTACAGAGAAAAGAAGATATTTACAAACCACAGCTTCGTGCATTATTACGTGCAAGTGCCTTCGGTAAAGTTCGTATCATGGTACCATTAGTAACATGTGTAGACGAGCTTCGTGCAGTCAAAGCGATCATCGAAGAACTGAAACAGGAATTAGATGCAGAAGGTATCGCATACGACAAAGACATCCAGGTTGGTGTTATGATGGAAACTGCAGCAGCAAGCTTAATTGCTGACATTCTTGCAAAAGAAGCAGACTTCTTCAGTATCGGTACAAACGATTTAACTGGATACACAATGGCAGCCGACAGAGGTAACCCAGATGTTGCATATCTGTACTCTGCATACAATCCAGCTGTACTTCGTTCTATCAGAAATATCATCTCAGCTGCAAACAAAGAAGACATCATGGCAGGTATGTGTGGAGAAGCAGCAAGCGATCCATTATTAGTACCAGTATTACTTGGATTTGGATTAAACGAATTCTCAGTAAGTGCTACAGCAATCCTTGCTACAAGAAAAGTTATGTCTCTGTGGACAATGGATGAATGTAAAGCATTAGTTGATGAAGTAATGCAGTTAGAAACAGAAGCAGAAGTGAAAGCTTTATTAGAAGAAAGAGCAAGAAGCTAAGATTATATGATTTAGCTTCTTACGGGAATATGGAAAGGACCTTGGTAATTTAGTTATCAGGGTTCTTTTTTTGTATAGTAATGGAACAATATATTAAGTAGATATACTTATTAAAAAAGTTAACCATAATATTTCACAAAAATAAAAAAGTTTTTTGTATTAAACGACGAAAAAACTAAATCTGATTGCCTGTAAAATGGTGAAATGTTACAATTCAAGCATAAAGGGAGAATGAAAACGACATATCAGGATACTGTATGAACTTAAGTTCCCTGAGACCTTACGAAGTCACGGATTTCGGAGGGACAACAATCCATGGAGATGATCAGGCGAAAAATGAAGTGTGCTATACTAGTGGAATGTATCTTATTCTACATGGAAAGATTATAGTCTGAAGACAAGATATGATGGAAGAAGGAGTAAATATGATTAAAGAATTGATAAAGATAAAAGAAAATAATAATATAGTTAGTATATTTTGCGATGAAGATGATACCTCGATGTTTTTGGAAGGATATATTTACGCAATTGGAAGACAAGATTTTTTAATTAAACATATAACACCTCATGGATTAGCAGATGGGTATATTCTGAAAAAAATAGATAGTGTTATGCATTTAGAGATAAGTGGACAGTATGAAAAAAAAATAGAAAAATTATATTCTAAAAAGAATCAAAGACATATTGATTTAAAACTACAAGATAAAGTTAGTTTAAAGAATAATATATTTCAAATTTGTATGAATAATAAGTATATAGTATCAATTGAAATGATACAAGATGATGAATGCCCAATTAAAGGAGTTATAAATAAAATTGACGATAATAAAGTAATCGTTTCAAAATTAACAGAATACGGAGAGGATGATGGAGAGGCAATATTAAAAAAAGAAAATATAGACACTATTTCATTTTTGGGAGTAGATGAAGAAGATATACAATTATTAAAAAGAAAGTAAATAGTTTTTTAATATATTTTCTGGGAAACATGTTTGTAAAAGTTGCTGTATCAAAAAACAAAAAAATAAGAATGTGTAGAAGTAAATAATTTTACAAAATCTCGGAATCTTGATTTTTAGTCACAAATGATGAATTGTAAATATATTAAAAATAGGGATGGTTAATTAATAAAAGATTCCGAGATTTATTTCTTTATAAGGAGCAACTATGTATAAAATAGATAAAGAAATAAAAACTAAACTAACTGAAAAAGAAATAAAAAAGAAATATTATGATGCAAAACATCACTGTATAGCTTATAGAATTGTAGAAGAAGATAGAATAATTGAAAAATCAAGTGATGATGGAGAACCGTCAGGAACAGCTGGAGCTCCTATGCTAAATATATTACAAGGAAGTAATTTATGTAATATAATAGTTATTGTAACAAGATATTTTGGTGGAATTTTACTTGGAACAGGTGGATTAGTTAGAGCATATTCAGATGCAACGAAAAAAGCTATTCAAAAAAGCGAATTAGTATTTCAAAAAGATGGTTTTGAAATTGAATTAGAAACAGATTATTCTAATTTAGAAAATTTTAAATATTATTGCAAAAGTAATGATATAAATATCATAAATATTGATTATTCAGAAAATATAAGAATAAAAATATTATTATATTCAAATCGCGGGAAGAGATAGATGCATGGAAATGAGGAAGAGATAAATGGTCCTACACACAGGAATGCGAACGGACATTCCGGCGTTCTATTCAGAATGGTTTCTTAATCGAATAAAGTAAGGTTACGCGCTGACCCGCAACCCATATAATCCAAGTCAGGTAACAAGATACAGTCTGTCACCGGAAGTTGTGGATCTGCTTGCATTCTGCACAAAAATTGAAAAGATTTTCGTCTATAATTGAAGATATGAAAATATTTCTTTTAAAGAAAGTGCGAAGGAACAAGATGAGACAAGCTATGAGTGATATGTTGAAAATAATCCGCAGGAAGGAGATCTGGTAGGAGCCATTTATGAAGGAATCGCAGAATTCTTGAATGGACTGGATGATGCGGAGCGTGCAGAAGTTTTGTATGATGTTTATGCAGCAAATGTTTATCAGAATGGAAACGGAGAAGATGAACAGGGCAGAGTACTTCATACGATGTTTGATCAGGTGATTATT
>OLPI01001121.1_pt1 | contig 24239 bp, 28 predicted proteins | sample 1672361 | NCBI WGS metagenome assembly OLPI01 (sample SAMEA3136675, study PRJEB25190) | human gut metagenome
ACTGTACCCACTGCTTTCATTGTGCGGCGGGGCACATTGGCCCCGCCCTACAAAATTCCATCGGCAGCATGCGTAGGGCGGGGTGCCCACACCCTGCCGCACAGTAGACGCAGAAATTTCTTCGGCACAATAACAGCGCTGGGATGTTAAGAAAAGCCAATTAATCAAACAAGAGGACTGGCAAAAGCCAGTCCTCTTGTTTGATCAATTTTGAAAATCAGGTGTACTGCCGCAGGCCCTCGGTGGCCAGATCCTCGTCGGCGCTGATGGTGACGGTGAACTTCACGTCATTGCTGTTGCTGAAACGATCCAGCCAGCCCAGGAAGTCCTCAACCGCCTGCAGATCCTTGTCGCCCGCGATCTTGCACAGGTTGTCCACGAATACATGGGAAATATCGTAATTGCCGGCGTACAGGCCGCTGATAAAGCCACGCAGGCATTCGTAATTATTCACATTATACTCACCGGCGTTGACCAGACGCACATTGTAGCTGATGTCGTAGGTCATGTCGGCGCTGGGCTCGATACACACGACGCTGCCGTTCTCGCTCTCCACCGCAGCGTGGATCAGCTCGATCAGCTGCTTCGTCTTACCTGCACCGTTTGCGCCCATAATCAATCTAACCATAAGAAATCACTCCTTTATAAAGATATGGTTATGCTTCTGCTAACAGCATACCATACCGCCGGGGAAAATGCAATGGAAATCACCATGAAAAAACTGTTAACGACCCAGTTTCTTCACCAGCTGCTCCCGCAGCTCCTCGTAGCCGGGCTTGCCCAGCAGCGCGAACATGTTCTTCTTATACGCTTCCACGCCGGGCTGGTCGAAGGGATTCACGTCCAGCAGATAGCCGCTGAGGCCGCAGGCATACTCGAAGAAGTAGATCAGTCCGCCCAGCGTGTGGGCGTCGTTGCTGCCGGTCTCCACGATGATGTTGGGTACGCCGCCCTCCACATGGGCCAGCAGCGTGCCGTCCATGGCCTGACGGGCGATGAAGTCCATGCTCTTTCCTGCAAGGAAGTTCAGGCCGTCGCCGTTGCCCTCGTCGAAGGGCACCTGCTGCTGGTGGGCGGAGGGGCCGAAGCGCACCACCGTCTCGAACAGGTGCCGCTCGCCCTGCTGAATGTACTGACCCATGGAGTGCAGGTCGGCGGTGAATTCCACGCTGGCGGGGAACAGACCCTTGTTCTCCTTGCCCTCGCTTTCGCCGTACAGCTGCTTCCACCACTCCGCCATGAACCGGAAGGACGGCTCGTAGGCGGCCAGAATTTCGATCTTGCGGCCCATGTGGTACAGCTCATACCGGGCTCCGGCGTAGCGCCACGCGGGATTGCGCTCCATGTCGCCGGCGGCGCAGGTCTCCATCATCTCCTGCGCGCCGCTCATCAGCGCGTCGATATCGATACCGGCGGCGGCAATGGGCAGCAGGCCCACGGCGGTCAGCACGCTGTAGCGGCCGCCGATGTTGTCGGGCACCACGAAGGTCTCGTAGCCGTTGGCGTCCGCCAGAGACTTCAGCGCACCCTTGTGGGCGTCGGTGGTGGCGTAAATGCGGCGGGCGGCCTCGTCCTTGCCGTAGCGCTTCTCCAGCAGCTCACGGAAGAAGCGGAAGGCCACGGCAGGCTCGGTGGTGGTGCCGGACTTGGAGATCACGTTGACGGAGAAATCCACATCCTCCACCAGCTCCATCACCTCTGTCAGCGCCTCGCTGCTGAGACCGTTGCCGATGAAGTAGATGTTGGGGGTGTTCTTCTTTTTCAGGTTATAGTTGGGGGAGCACAGACACTCGATCACGCCCCGTGCACCCAGATAGGAGCCGCCGATGCCGATGACCACCAGCGCCTTGGAATCGCTCTGGATCTTTTTCGCCGCCGCCTTGATGCGCTCATACTCCGCCCGGTCGTAGTCGCGGGGCAGGTGTACCCAGCCGGTAAATTCGCCGCCGCGGCCATTGCCCAGCTGCAAATGGCTGTGGGCGATCTTCAGCCGGGGAGACACCGCCGCCTCATAGGGCAGGCGTAGAAAGCTCTGAATATTACTAAGATCGACCTTTATCATCGTGCGTACCTCCTGTTGTGCAACAATCTATTCTTAAAGGATAATATTACATCGCCCGGCAGGAAAATACAAGGGGGATTTTGCGTATTTTTCCGCTTATCCGCAGAAGATGGCCATTTGCAGCATGTGCCGCGTCATCTGGCTCCAGCTGAGCTTCTCTACCGTCTCCGCCGCCACGATGGGAACGGTCAGCAGCGCCGTGTCATCCTGTCGGACGGTCAGCGTGCCCACCTGCTGTCCCGTCTGTATCGGCGCTACCACAGTCTCCGGCAGCTCCACCGTCTGGGTCAGGCCGCCGGAACGGCTTTTTTCCAACAGCAGTGTGCGGCCCTCTTCCGGCAGCGTCAGGGCCACGGTGTCCGCCGTGCCCAGCGTCACCGGCAGGACGGGCAGCGGCTCCTCCGGCTGGATATCGGCCAGCGTGTAGGTGGAAAAGCCATAGTTCAGCAGCGTCTTGGCGTCGGTGTTGCGGCTGTCGGAGGTGGTGCCCTTCATGATGACGGCGATCAGCTCCATGCCGTCACGCTCCGCCGTGGCGCTGATGCAGTAGCCTGCCTCCTGGGTGAAGCCGGTTTTCAGCCCCGTGGCGCCCTCGTAGAACCGGATCAGCTTGTTGGTGTTGCTGAGACCGAAGGTACCGTTGCGCAGGGTGTCCATCCAGATGGTGGTGTAGTTCCGCACCTCCGGGTGGTGCAGCAGCAGCTCACGGCTCATCAGGGCAATGTCGTGGGCGGAGGTCACGTGACCCTCTGCCGTCAGGCCGGTGCAGTTGACGAAGTGGGTGTCCTTCATGCCCAGCTCACGGGCGCGGTTGTTCATCTGCTCCACGAACAGCTCCGTTACCCCCGCCACATGCTCCGCCAGCGCCACCGCCGCGTCGTTGCCGGAGGATACGCACACCGCCTTCAGCAGATCGTCCACCGACATCTGCTCACCCTCCGCCAGAAACACCTGGCTGCCGCCCATCCCGGCGGCGTAAGCACTGACCGTCACCATGTCGTCCAGCGCGATGCGGCCGCTGTCGATGGCCTCCATGGTCAGCAGCACCGTCATGATCTTGGTGACGCTGGCGGGCGGCAGCGCGTCATGCTCGTTCTGGGCGTAAAGGATCTCCCCTGTTGATTTTTCCATCAGCAGCGCCGCGTGAGAGGTCAGCGTCAGCTCCACCCCCCAGCAGGGCCGTACCAGACCGACCGTCAGCACCAATGCCGCCAGAAAACCCACTGCTCGTTTCATACCCCAAGCCCTCCTTTTTCTTTGCTGCTATCCTATGCCGCGGGCGGCTTGGCCTATGCGCGGCGGGGAAAGTGACGGCCGCGGCGATTTTCGCCTTGCAATGGGCGGAAAAGTGTGGTATGATAATTCCACTTGCAGGGTTCGTACATCGGTAGTACATCGGCTTCCCAAGCCGAGGAGGCGGGTTCGATTCCCGTACCCTGCTCCAAAAAAAGAGAGACGCCGCTTTGCGGCGTCTCTCTTTTTTGCTGTTACAGGCCGATGGCTGTTGCGTTAGGTCACTGAGCCCGCTTTCTCCGCGTGTAGAGCGTTGTGCCGGTGAGACTGCAGGCGCTGACGAACAGCAGCGCAATCCACAGCGGCAGGTTGCTGCTGTCGCCGGTCTGGGGTGCGCCGATGGCCTTCACGAAGCTGACCTCGATGGTGTGGGACGCATTGATGTCTTTGTTCTGGTGGCGCCGATGCTCTTGCCGTCGATCTTAACGTCGGCGACGGCATAGCCGGCATCCGGCGTAATGGTGAAGGTCAGATCCTCACCCTTGCGGACGCCAACGTCTCCAGAGGGAGAGAGGGAGCCGCCCTCACCCGTGATCACCTTGATGACGTAGTCGCCTTGGTTGGAACCGCCGGAGGACGAACGGGGGAGGATCGTCAACGTGCCATCCACAAAGACGACGGCATAGTTTTCGTTGGGTGCGGTCAGTCCGCTGGCGCGAATGATCGTCTTGCCGGGCTGACTCATGTTGGGGGCGATCTCGTTTCCATCTTCGTCCACATACGCCAGCTTGATCGTTCCGGTCAGCTGGTCGTCGCCAAACAGGTCGCTGACGGTGTAGTCCTTATCCTTCACAGGGTTGCTCAGGTCGGGAGCTTTTTGTCTCACATAGGCGGTCTTGTCCAGCGCGGTGACGGTAACGATCGCCTTTTCGATGGTCACGGTAAAGCTGCCGATGAAGGTCTCGTGGTTGTCAGCCTCTGCCTTGTAGTAGACGGTGTAGGAACCCGCGTTGGTGAAAGCGGGCACGGTGGCGGCGTAGTTGCCGTTCTCCTCCGCGCTGAAGGTGAACTTCACCTCGTTCTCGCCGTAGGCGGTAGCGGCCTTAATAACGGCAGCCGTCTGTTCCTCGCCGTTGTAGATCAGCGTGCCGTCCTGCTTGACGGAAACGCCGGACAGCTTTAGCTGACAAAGCGTCTGCTCCTCGCTGCCCTCCGGTATCTGCTGAAAATCATCGATCAGCAGAATGTCCCACGCCTCCGGCAGCGCGTCAAGAGAGAAGTCGGGCGCTCCCGTGCTCAGGCGCAGCACGCTCCGGCCCTCCAGCAGCGCGTCCGCCAGCGTGCTTTTTCCGAAGCCGCAGGGTGCGCTGACAAAGAGCACTCTGCCGCGCTGGATGAAACTGTCAAACCGCTGTTGGACAGCGGGCTTTATGATAATGCTTCCCGCCATAGTCGTTCCTCCCTCGTTTGAAACGGCGCTCTCACGCCGTTTGATCCCAGTATACTAATTCTGTTATATACCATTACCGGAAAATGTAAATCATACCAAAGTATGAGAAAGGCGGCAGCCCGTTGGGGCTGCCGCTCTCTGTTTGCCTGTATTTTGCCGAAAATGCCATACTTCATCGCCGTACCGCACGGTAGAACCGCATGAGGTTTTCGGCGGTAAAGCGCAGATTTTCCCGGCAGTGCGCCCTGACCTCGCTGAAGGGCTGGGGCAGGGGATTGATGGGGAACACGCCGCTGACGCCCTCGCCGTACACGGCGGCCACGTCCGTATCGCTGCCGCCCACCAGCGCCGCCACGGGAACGCCCAGCGCCTTGGCGCGGCGGGCCACGCCCACCACCACCTTGCCCCGCAGGCTCTGGCTGTCCAGACGGCCCTCGCCGGTGATGACCAGCGCCGCGTCTGCCGCCCGCCGGTCAAAGTCCGTCAGCTCCAGCACCACGTCGATGCCCATTTGCAGGGGACTTGCAAAAAATGCCGCCGCACCGGCCCCAAAGCCGCCTGCCGCGCCGCCGCCCGGCAGGTTCAGCACGTCCCGGCCCACATCCCGCTCCAGCAGCGCCGCCAGCTGACGCAATCCGTCGTCCAGCCGCCGCACCATGGCCGCGTCCGCGCCCTTTTGGGGGCCGAACACGGCGCTGGCTCCGGTGGGGCCGCACAGAGGGTTGTCAATGTCGCACATGGTCAGAATGGGGATACTCCGCACCGCCGGATCCATGCCGCTGATATCAATGCGGTAAATTTCCTTCAATGTACCGCCCACGGGGACGAAGCTCTCTCCCGTCGCACGGTAAAACTTCACGCCCACGGCGGCAGCCGCGCCGCAGCCGCCGTCATTGGTGGCGCTGCCGCCCAGCGCCAGCACCAGCCGTTTCGCCCCGTGATGGGCGGCGTGGCGGATCAGCTGGCCCACGCCATAGGTGGTGGTCTTTTCCGGGTCGCGGTTCTCGCCCACCATGGGCAGTCCCGCCGCCGCAGCCATCTCCACCACGGCGGAGCCGTCCGGCAGCAGGCCGTAGCAGGCGGTGATGGCTTCGCCGTATGGCCCGGTGCAGGCCACAGGCACCTGCTGCCCGCCTACCGCCGACAGAAACGCGTCCACCGTTCCCTCGCCGCCGTCGGCCACCGGAATGGCGCAGATCTCCGCCTCCGGCTCCTGTGACCGGATGGCCTCTGCCACGATCTGGCAGACCTCACGAGAGGACAGCGTGCCCTTGAAGGAATCCGGGATCAGAACATATTTGCGCATAGCTGCTCCTTTCTTCTAGCCCAGTAGAGGGCCGCCTGCCAGCCGCTCCAGCAGCAGGCCGCCCACCGTTACCGCATCCTCCACCGTCAGGTAGTGGGCGGCGCTCTCGTCCAGAAACAGCCGTCCCGACGCGGGAAATTCCTCGTCCCCGAACCACAGCCGCAGCCACAGGGGGTAGCGGGGCAGAAACGGGAACCGGGCGCACAGGTCGGCGTTGGAGGGCAGCAGCTCCGCGCCCAGCGCAAGGCAGCGGCGGCGCAGCTCCTCCGGCGGCAGCAGACCCAGCTGACGGCGGATCACCAGCTCTGCCCGGCGGTCAAATCCGCCGCCCCGCACCATGCCGTCGGGGTACTGGGCGAAGGCCATCATCTTCCCCAACAGGGGCGTGCCGTCCGCCAGATCCAGATAGTGCAGCAGCGTTAGCGCGTGCCACATGTCCAGCTCCGGCGAAACGGTGAAGCCCGGGACTGTCACGGTGACGGTCTGCCCCAGACTGGGCAGGGCCAGCCGTCCGCCGTCCCATGTGACGCCAGCGCGGCGGGCGATGCTCTCCGGTGCGTGCCGGGACAGCCGCTCCCGCGCTACGGTCAGCATGCTCTCGTATTGCCGGTTGGGGGACGCCATGGCGCTCGCCTCCTTGCATCAAATCTCTTGAGGTCATTATACTGTGCCGCCATGATTTTGGCAAGGCAAAACCGCGCCGTGTCATTAACACAGCGCGGTTTACTTACGCGAGTTTTTCTACCTGAAACGCGCCGTTCAGCACCAGATAGGTCTGGGGTGCGTCACGCATCAGGTTCCACAGCCCCACACCCTGCAAGCCGTTGCCCGCCGCCAGACGGAGCTTGGCAAGGCTGGAGCGGGCGTCCTCAAACCACACCTCGTGGACAGTGCCGGTCTCCGCCGTGTAGCGGAACCATGGGGACTGGGCGGTTTCGTCGTATTGAATTTCCGCCCCGTACCGCCGTGCCAGCGCCAGCGCTTTCTGCGGCGACAGAGAGGGTGCACGGGTGATGCCCTGCCGGAAGGGCAGCGGCCAGTCGTAGCCGTAGGTGGGCACCCCCAGAAAGATTTTCTCCGGGGCCATCTCCGTCAGGGCGTAGTCCAGTACCCGCCGCACCTGCGGCAGGGGAGCCACCGCCATGGGCGGCCCGGCGGTATAGCCCCACTCGTAGGCCATCAGCAGCACGGCGTTGGCCGCGTGGCTCAGGGCGGCGTAGTCGTGCGCCTCGTACAGAAGTCCCCGCTGCTCCGCGCTGGATTTCGGGGCCAGCGCCACGATCACCGGCCAGCCCAGCGGATTCAGCCGCTGCCGCAGCGCGTCGATAAAGGCGGTGTAGGCCGCCGCCTGACGGCCCTCCAGATATTCAAAATCCACGTCCAGCCCCTGATAGCCCTTTTCCGCCATGTTGGCTGCGACGGCGTCGATAAGCGCCTTCTGCGCCGTTTCGTTTTCCAGCAGCGCTCCGCCCAGACGGCTGTCGAAGGAGCCGCTGTCCGTCAGGGTGGACAGGTGCATCCACAGCTGCGCGCCGTACTGGGGCGCGGCGGCCAGCAGCGGCCCGTCGTCGGGAGCCACCAGCCCTCCTTGGGACGTGACGCCGTAGGTAAAGGGCGTCAGATAGGTTATGTAGGGCAGCACCGTCCGCAGCTGCTCCTGCCGGATGAAGGTGTAGGCGTAGCCGTTGACGCCCAGCGTCCCGGACTTTTCCCCTTTCAGCGCAACGATCAGCTCCTCGTCCGGCAGAATGCGGGATCGCCCGCCCAGGAAGTAGTTGTTCTGATACAGCGACAGCACCGACACGCCCTCACGGCGGGCGATGCCCTCCAGCGTTTCGCCGGGCCGCACCACATGCACCCGCTCCGGCTCGTAGACCACCAGCGTCTGTCCCACCGCCAGCGCACCCCCGGCTGGCACCTGATTCAGCCGCCCCAGCAGCGTTACGCTGACGCCGTACTGCCGGGCAATGCCGTACAGCGTCTCTCCCGGCCGCACCACATGAATTTGCATATGCTTCACCTCGTGCCAGCATATGTTCCGGCTGGCAAAATCAGAACGAAAACAGGGCGGAGGGACACGCCATGCCCTCCGCCCGTTCTCCTTATGACCAGCAGGCGTTTTCGCCGTCCAGCAAAAAGCCGTCCGTGTCATGGACAAAGCCGTTGTCCAGCATTTGCCGCCACGTGGCGGTGCCGCTGGCGCCGTGGTTCCCCGTCATGCTGTCCCACACCGTGGGAGGGAACTGCTGGGCATCCTCTTTCAGTTCCTCGCCCACACCGCCGAAGGTGCTGCCGTGGTTGTTGTTGAAGGCGTCGTCATTGCCCCTGTCGCGGTACGTGCCGTAGCTGCTGCGGCCATTCCGGGCCGCACCGTTGCTGTCGGTCAGACCGTCGTTCACGGTGCCGTTGCCTTTGTCGGCGTCATTGCTGCCGTTGGTGGTGTTGTTGCTGTTGCTGCCGGGGCGGTTGGTGTTGTTCTTGTTCTCGCCGCAGCCTGCCAGCGCCAGCATCAGCAGCGCCGCCATCAATAGCGCCATCACTTTTTTCGTCATGTCCCATCCTCCTTTTTATCAAATTTTCCGGGCACAGTGCTTTGCGTGCCGTGTGTAGTATGGTCGATTTTCGGCGAAACTACCGGCTGTAACTTCTCCCAGCGTTGCATTTTGCTGTGAGCTGTGGTAAAATAATAATCTATTCATTAAAGAAAATACAATTTGTAATATCAAACACGCTTACAACGTTTTGTTATCATCTGGAGGGGTATTATGCAAAAGCTGGAAAAACAGTTTCATATTCGCTGCGTAGAGGGCGATGTGGGCCGCTACGTGATCCTGCCCGGCGATCCCGGCCGGTGCGAGAAGATCGCCGCGCTGTTTGACGACGCGCATTTCGTGTCCCAGAACCGGGAATATACCATCTATACCGGCACGCTGCTGGGCGAGAAGGTGTCCGTCTGCTCCACCGGCATCGGCGGGCCCTCCGCCTCTATCGCTATGGAGGAGCTGCACAACATCGGCGCGGATACCTTTATCCGGGTGGGCACCTGCGGCGGCATCGACCTTGACGTCCGCAGCGGCGATGTGGTCATCGCCACCGGCGCTGTCCGCTTCGAGCATACCAGCCGGGAATACGCGCCCATCGAGTATCCGGCGGTGGCGAATTTTGAGGTGACCACCGCGTTGGTGCAGGCGGCCAGAACGCTGGGCAAGCGCACGCAGGTGGGCGTGGTGCAGTGCAAGGACTCCTTCTACGGTCAGCATTCCCCGGCCCGCATGCCGGTATCCTATGAGCTGCTGAACAAGTGGGAGGCGTGGAAGCGCCTGCATGTAAAGGCCAGCGAAATGGAGTCCGCCGCCCTGTTCGTGGTGGCTGACGCGCTGAACTGCCGCTGCGGCAGCTGCTTCCACGTGATCTGGAATCAGGAGCGGGAAGCCGCGGGTCTGGATCAGGACATGAACGAGGATACCACCTCCGCCGTTACCGTGGGTGTGGAGGCGCTGAAGCTGCTGATCCAGCAGGATCGGGCAGCCTGCGGAAAGTAAGGAGAATACGATATGCTTTGGTCTATTATTGTCGGCGGTATTATCGGCTGGCTGGCCGGAAAGCTGATGAACAGCAAGGGCGGCATCCTGCGCAACATCATTCTGGGCATCGTGGGCAGCGGCGTAGGCAACTGGCTGGCTGGCGCTGTCGGGCTGGTGGCCCAGAACTCGCTGGGCTCGTTCCTCATCGGCCTGGGCGGCGCCTGCGTGGTGCTGCTGATCTGCCGGTGGCTGTTCAAGTAAACGGGAAATTACCTGAAAAAAGCGGTCTTTGCCTGTAGGCAGAGGCCACTTTTTTCAACAAAATTTGATTTTCCTCTTACATTTTCTCCTCAAATGTGCTATACTATTGGCAATAAATGTAAGGCGCATGGCCGTTGGGCCGTGCTTTTTTCCGTGTTTTGTTACAGTGTGAGAGAGGAGAAGCAATGTTTGCAGCAGGAGATCTGGTCATTTACGGCGGCGAGGGCGTCTGCCGGGTGGAGAGCGTGGGAATGCCGGAGACAGAGGGCATCGACAAAACGAAGGCCTACTACACCCTGTCCCCGCTGTACCGCACCGGACAGGTGATGACGCCGGTGGACACCGGCGTGCTGATGCGCCCGGTGATGACTCCTGCGGAGGCGGACGCTTTTCTGACGGCGCTGCCGGAGCTTCCGGCGGAGGAGCCCGCAGGCGCCAGCCAGCGGGCCATCAAGGATCACTATCACGCGGTGGTAACGTCCTATGACTGCGGCCGCATGGCGGCCATGATAAAATACACCTGCCAGCGCCGCCGCGCTGCCCAGCAGCGGGGCCGCAAGGTCAGCCAGCTGGACGAGCGGTATCTGCGCCGGGCGGAGGATCAGCTGTACGGCGAGCTGGCGGTGGCGCTGGGCATCGACCGGCAGGAGGTCTGCCAGTATATCCAGAAAGATTACCCGGCGTGGCCGGAGGAATAATAAAAAGCGGGATGCACAGCATCCCGCTTTTTATTATTCCGTTTCCACCCTACCGTCGCCGTAGACCAGCAGCTCCCGGGGCGGCTGATGGCTGGAAAAGCGCTGGGCCGTCAGGGTGCAGGCGTAGGCTCCGGCGTTGCGGACTTCGATCAGATCGCCCACCGCCAGCTCCGGGCCGGTAAAGTCCTCCGCCAGCACGTCGGCGGCGCAGCACAGATTGCCCACAATGTCCACCGTCTCCGTCCGGCTTTCGTCGCCGTGGGCGATGATGGGGAAGGCCCACTCCGAGGTGAACAGCGGCTCGTAGGGCGCGGGAGTCCCGCCGCCAAGCTCGTGGCGTAGCATGGCCGCCAGTGCCGGCTTTTGCAGACCGTTCATGCAGTTCTCCGCGATCACGTAGGTCTTGCCGCGGGAGAATTTTTTGTCCACCACCCGCAGCCAGTAGGTTCCGGCCTGCGCGGTGGGGAAGCGGCCGGTCTCGATCATCAGCCGGGCTTTCCACATGGCATCGTTGTCGGCAGCGATGGCGTCGGTATACGTCCGCAGGTGGGCAAGGTTCATGGGCTGCTCAAAGGCCGCGTCATAGGCCACGCCTACGCCGCTGCCGAAGTTGACATAACGCATTTCGCAGTCCAGCGCCGCCTGTACCCTCTTGGCCAGCGCCCAGCTGTCCCGGTAGCAGCCGCCCAGCACGTCCGCGTCCAGATTCTGGGACTTCAGGTGCACGTGGATGCCCTCCACCGTCACGGGCAGGTCGTCCAGCAGTGCCTTCAGCTGAGGCAGATCCTCCTCATTAATGCCGAACTTGCTGCTTGTCCCCGCGCCGCCGCCCATACCGAAGGCGGGGTTCATCCGCACGCCGATGGCCCGCCGCTGTCCTTTCCGGCGGCACAGCGCGCCGATACGCGCCACCTCGCCCAGCGAGTCGGCGATGATCTCGCCCTCGTCCCACGCCGCTTCCAGCGCCGCGTCGGACTTTCCGGCGGCAGAGAAGAAAATGTCCTCCTTCGCCATGCCGCATGTTCGGCTCAGCAGCACCTCCGGGGCAGAGGCGGCGTCCGCGCCCAGACCCAGCGCCGCCAGCGCCCGCACCACCGGCGGGAACGGATTGGCCTTGATGGAGTACAGCAGGTCATATTGGGGGAAGGTCTGGCGCAGCGTCTCCACCTGCGCTTTCATCACGTCGTATTCGTAGAGGTAACAGGGCGCGTTCTCCCGCGCCAGCGTCAGAATGTGCTCGTTCATGGTGATGCTCCTCCGTTCTGTTATTCGCCCCGCCACAGAAAGCGGGCCATGTCCACGGTGCCGTTGGCCCGGAAGGCTACGCCCTCCGCTTCCAGCAGCGTTTGCTGCTCTGACCAGTGGGGCGCGGTACGCCCCGCGTGGTTCACCACCCGGTGACAGGGGTAGTCGCCGTACAGCGCGGCATTGCTGAGGACTTTTCCCACCAGCCGGGCGTTTTTCTCCCGACCAATGAGCCGGGCGATCTCGCCGTAGGAGCAGACCCGTCCCTCCGGGATCTCCGCCACCACCGACAGGATCTCATACACAAGTCCCTCGTTCACCGCGCCGCACCTCCTTTGGCTTTGTGTCATTTTACCATAAATGAGTGAGGATTCCAAGAGGGAGTTGTAAAGATTTGCGGTTTGATGCGGGTGTGGACTGTCGCTCCCGGTCTCGACACCCTGCGGGTGTGAGAGAGCGGAGCTCGTTTCGCGTCCTATACAGCTGCGTACCAAAAAGGGAGCACCCCATAGGGGTGCTCCCTTTTTGGTACGGGTAGTGGGACTCGAACCCACACGCAAAGCACGAGAACCTAAATCTCGCATGTCTACCAATTCCATCATACCCGCATATTACCATACTATTATACCACATTCTCCGCCCCGGCACAAGAAAAAAATCATGAAGCCCATCTGGTATTACCCGTCTTGCACGAACTGGTCATATAGTGATATCCAAAAGCTGGTATAATAAAATGAATGCACAAAAAGAAATGAGGAACGTTTCATGAAACGTATTGCCAGCATACAGGACGTGTCCTGTCTGGGCCGCTGCTCCCAGACGGTGGCGCTGCCGGTGGTCTCCGCCATGGGGGTGGAGTGCGCCATACTGCCCACCGCCGTACTCAGCACGCACACCAGCTTTCCGGATTTCCACTGTCTGGATCTGACGGATCAGCTGCTGCCGGTGGCCCGCCACTGGAAGGCGCAGGGCGTGAGGTTCGACGCGCTGTATACTGGCTATCTGGCCTCTGACCGGCAGGTAGCGGTGGTGCTGGAGCTGCTGGAGCTGCTGCGGGAGGAGGGTACGCTGCTGTTCGTCGACCCCGCCATGGCCGACCACGGCAAGCTGTACGCCGGTTTCGGCCCGGAGTTCCCGGCACTGATGGCGCAGGTGGTGTCCAAGGCGCAGATCACCGTGCCCAACATCACCGAGGCCAGCCTGATGACCGGCCTGCCCTACCGGGAGGACTATGACGAGGCGTACGTAAAGGCTCTGCTGCGGGGCGTGGCGGCGCTGGGCGCGGAAAAGGTGGTGCTGACCGGCGTTTCGCTGGAAAAGGACACCATCGGCTTCATGTCCTACGACAGCGCCACCGGCCAATTCGACCGCTACTTCAACCGCCGGGAGCCTCACGCCTACCACGGCACGGGGGATATTTTCTCCGCCACGGCGGTGGGCGGCATCATGCGGGGCATGAGCCTGAAGGACGCATTCCGTCTGGCGGTGGATTTCACCCTGCGGTGCATCGAAGTGACCCGCACCGACCCCCAGGCGGCGTGGTACGGCGTAGAGTTCGAGCGGGCGCTGCCCATGCTGACAGAGCGTGCGAAGGCGCTGGAGCCGTCAACACCCTGAGAACGAAAAACGTATACGTATAAAAGGAAAATGAAAGAGGAGGAGCATCATGTCTTTTGAACTGCCCGTGTACCACCATCCCGATTTTGCCCAGCCCTGCTTTACCGCCGCGCCGGACGCCCGGTGGCAGGCGGCGGAGCGGGACGGCATAGCCCCCGAGGATTTCCACAGCACCTCCATGTACCCGGAGTACTGCAAGATCGACGGCCAGTGGCGTCTGGCGGAGGAAAGCCGCATGGACGCCTGCATCGTTCTGCGGCCGGATGGCCGTCTGGACACGGTGGAGGCCCGGAATCTCAAGCAAGGCGACCGGGTGCTGCTGGGCCGCACCGAGCGGTGCGAGGAGGGCATCTACCTGCACTGCAATGGCTTCGCGGCGGAGGAGGAAGCGAAAAATGACGACCAGTTCGTGTTTCGTCAGGGACGCAGCCGCGAAACGTCCTACGCCAAGGATTATGACCAGCTGGCGGCGCTGCTGCGCCACGAGCGCGACCATGGCCGCATCATCTGGGTCATGGGGCCCGCCTTCGCCTTTGACGCCGGGGCACGGGCCGCCATGGAGGCCATGATCGAAAACGGCTACTGCCACGGCCTGCTGGCGGGCAACGCCCTGGGCACCCACGATCTGGAGGCCGCCTGTCTCCATACGGCGCTGGGACAGGACATCTACACCCAGCGCAGCCAGCCCAACGGCCACTACCACCATCTGGACGTGCTGAACAGGGTGCGCCGCAGCGGCTCGATCCCCCAGTTTATTCAGGACTGCCATATCGACAACGGCATACTGTACGGCTGCGTGAAGCACAATATTCCCTTTGTGCTGACCGGCTCCATCCGGGACGACGGCCCGCTGCCGGAGGTGTACGCCGACGCCTATCAGGGCGCTTACGCCATGCGTTCGCTGGTGCGGGGCGCCACCACGGTGATCTGCCTTGCCACCATGCTGCATACCATCGCCGCCGGTAATATGACGCCCTCCTTCCGGGTGCTGCCGGATGGCACGGTGCGGCCTGTGTACCTGTACGCCGTGGATGCCGACGAGTTCGTGGTCAACAAGCTGCGGGACCGGGGCAGTCTCTGCGCCACCACCATGGTCACCAACGTGCAGGACTTCATCACCAAGGTGGCCCGTGATCTGGGCGTCTATCCGAAATAATGGGCGAGATACAGAAAAGGGAGGAATGGGTATGGATATCCACGGACTGCAAAAGCTGACGCTGCTGGACTTTCCCGGTCGCGTGGCCTGCACGGTGTTTTTGCAGGGGTGCGACCTCCGCTGCCCCTTCTGCCACAACGGCGGTCTGGTGCTGGGCGGCATGGAGCCGGTCACGGACGACGCGGGATTGCTGGACTTCCTGAAAAAGCGGCGGGGTCTGCTGGACGGCGTGGCCATCACCGGCGGCGAGCCGCTGCTGCGGCGGGAGCTTCCGGCGCTGCTGCGCTCGGTGAAGGAGCTGGGCTACGCCGTGAAGCTGGACACCAACGGCAGCCATCCGGAGGCGCTGCGGGCCGTGGTGGCGACGGGACTGGTGGACTACGTGGCCATGGATATCAAGAACAGCCCTGCGAAATACGCCGCCACGGTGGGACTGCCGGGCTTTGACCTGACGCCGGTGCGGCAGAGCGCTGCCCTTCTGCTGGAGGGCACGGTGGACTACGAGTTCCGTACCACGGCGGTGGCGGAGCTGCATGACGACGATTCCTTCCGGGAGATCGCCCAATGGATCGCCGGTGCGAAGCGATACTACATCCAGTGCTTTATCGACCGGGACTCCGTGCTGCGGACAGGGCTTCACGCACCGGACAAGGCACAGCTGGAGCGCTGGGCGGATATCGTGCGGCCGCTGATCCCGTCGGTGGAGCTGCGGGGCGTATGATAGTAAAAAACAGGGAGTCGGCTTTGCCGACTCCCTGTTTTTTACTTGCTCTTTTTGTCGATGGCGGAGATAGCCAGCGAGCACAGAATGCCCGCCGCGGCCAGACCGATGATCAGGAAAAACGTGGCGTTATAGGAGCCGCTGGCATCGTACAGCGCGCCGGAGATGGTGCTGCCGAAGCTGGCGAAGATCAGGTTGCTGTTGATGAGGGGGAAGTTGACGGGATAGTGCGCCGGGCCAAAATAGGCGCGGCAGAAGGCGGAGTTGGTGGGGGTCACGCCGGAGTAGGCCAGACCGCCCAGCACAAAGCCGATGATGACCACCACGATGCTGCGGGTACTCAGCGCCAGGATCAGCACCCCGGCGGTGATAATGAACAGGATGTTCACCAGCTGCATGGACAGGCTGCGGCCATACTTGTCGTACATGCCGCCGAACAGCACACGGCCCACGGCGTTGCAGATGGAGATCAGGCCCACGATGGTGGCTACCGCACCGGCGGTCTGGTCGGCGCTGGCCTCCCACACCACGCCGCTGGCCTGAGAGATCAGGGCGAGACCCGCCGCGCTGACGGCGATGGCCCACACATAGTACAGCCAGAAGGTGGGCTTTTTCACCATTTCCAACGGCTTGTGGTCGCGGCCCGCCGCCTTGACGGCGGTCTTGCCGCTCTTGGCGGCCGGGGCGACGAAATCCGCGCCGGGCGCCACAAAGAAGAAAGAGCAGATAGCCAGCACCACGAAAATGATGATGCCCAGCACCACGAAGCTGACCCGCCAGCCGCCGATCCAGTCGGGCGTCCACGCCTGATAGAGCTTGCCGATGATGAAGCTGCCGCCGCCGAAGCCCATCAGCAGCACGCCGGAGATCAGGCCGGGGCGGTCGGGGAACCAGCGCACCATGGTGCTCATGACGGCGTTGTAGCACAGGCCGGAGCTGAGGCCGCACAGCACGCCGAAGCCGATGTACAGCATGGCCACAGACTGGGTGCGGCTGGCCAGAAAGAAGCCCAGCAAAAACAGCACCGCGCCGATGCGCACGGACATTTTGGCGCTGAGCTTGCCGCTGAGAAGGCCGCACAGCAGCGAGCCGATGCAGAACAGGATCATGACGATGGTGAAGGTCAGGCTCAGCTGTGCCTTTGTCCAGCTGGTGAACTCGGCGGCGATGGGGGTGCTCAGCACGCTCCACGCATACACGAGACCGGCGAACAGCAGCACGATCACGCCCACGATGGCGTAGACCCAGCGGTTCAGTTGTTTCATAGGGAAGCCCTCCGTTGTGTTATTTCTGTGAATTTTTTCACGCTCTCATCCTCAGTTTACCAAATGATTCAATGAAACACAAGAGCCCCGTGGAGAAACATCCACAGGGCTCTGTTTCGTATTAAGAAATATTATCGGGCATCCTTGCCGATTTTCAGGCCCGCTTCAAAGGCCTGCTTGTTCAGGGGCAGCAGCTTGGGCTTTTTGCCCAGCTTGTGCTCAATGGTCTGCCACACCACATCCTCGGGGACGACTTGCGTATAACCCACATAAGCGCCCAGCATGATGATGTTCAGCACCTTGGCATTGCCCATTTCCAACGCCATCTCCGTGACGGGGACTTTCACCACCTTGATATCCGTGCGGGTGATGGCACTGGTGACGATAGAGCTGTTGATGAACAGGGTTCCGCCGGGGACAAGCTTATAGAGGAACTTGTTCAGGCTGGGATCGTTCATGACGATGAGATCGTCCATGCTGTCGCCCAGCGGCGCGCCGATGTCGTCATCGGAGATGACCACATAGCAGTTGGCGGTGCCGCCCCGCTGCTCCGCGCCGTAGGAGGGGAAAAAGGTGACGTTCTTGTCCGTGCTGTCGCAGGTGGCTTCTGCCAGAAACTTGCCCAGCGTCATCACGCCCTGACCGCCGAAGCCGGCCACCATCAGATTCCGTTCCATTTACTCGCCCTCCTTACTTCTGTCCCGGATCACGCCCAGCGGAAATTCCTTCAGCATGTTCTGCTCCAGAAAATCCAGCGATTCCAGCGGGTCAAGACCCCAGTTGGTGGGGCAACTGGTGACGATCTCCACCATAGAGAAGCCCTTGCCGTCCAGCTGGTTCTGGAATGCCTTCTTGATCGCCGCTTTCGTTTTCGCCACGTTGGCGGGGGTGTTGCAGCTGGTGCGCTCCAGATAGTAGGGCGCGGTCAGCTGGTTCATCAGCTCGCACATGTGCATGGGGTAGCCGTGCTCCTTCGGATCACGGCCTTTCGGGGCGGTGGTTGCCTTCATGCCCACCAGCGTCGTCGGAGCCATCTGGCCGCCGGTCATGCCGTAGATACCGTTGTTGACGAAAATGACGGTAAAGTTCTCGCCCCGGTTGGCAGCGCTTAGGGTCTCGGCAAGGCCGATGGAGGCCAGATCGCCGTCGCCCTGATAGGTGAACACGATCTTGTCCGGATTGGCGCGCTTCACGCCGGTGGCTACCGCGCAGGCGCGGCCATGGGGGCTGGTGGTGCAGTCGTAGGTGACGTACTCCATGGCAAGACCGCAGCAGCCAACACCGTGAACGGTGATGGTCTTTTCCAGCACACCCAGTTCTTCCAACACTTCACCGATCAGTTTGAATACGGTGCCATGCATACAGCCGGGGCAGAAGCCCACCACCATATCGTCCCGGATGCCCTTTGTTCTCGCGTATACCTTTTCCATCATGCACCCTCCTTATCCAGAATGGCTTTTGCCGCCGCTACCACATGGTCACGGCTCATGATCTCGCCGCCGCTGCGCAGGCAGGTGTGAACAGGGCAGCGATCCTTTACCGCCAGCGTTACATCCAGCACCAACTGGGCGGGAATGGACATCTCTACATCCAATACAGCCTTTACCTTGCTGTAATCCAGCTTGTCAAAGCTGGCATACGGCCACGGGCTGACGGTCTTGGGTCGGATCAGGCCCACCTTATAGCCCTGAGCACGAAGAATACGGACAGCGGATTTGGAGATACGTCCGCAAACACCGTAGGCCACCAGAATCAGCTCAGCGTCCTCGGTCATGAACTCCTCTACCTGCACATCCTTCACCCATGTATCGTACATGGCGGCGTTGGCCTTGCAGCGATCCTCCTGACCGGCCCAGCCGCCGGGGAGGATGAGAGCCTTCTTGTCAGCACTGTGGCCTACCAGTGCCCAATCGCTCAGCTCGTCCTTCAGGCGCTTGACCTCCTCGTCAGAGCGCATCTCCGGCAGCTCCACCGGCTCCATGATAGTGCCAAGCACGCCGTCAGCCAGAATCAAAACGGGGTTGCGGTCACGCTGGGCGTAGTCAAATGCGGCGTAGGTCATGTCCACCGCCTCCTGCACCGTGGCAGGGGCAAACACCATCATGCGGAAGCCGCCGTTGCCGCTGGCGCGGGTGGCCTGCAAATAGTCCTGCTGGGCAGGCTGGATGGCACCGATACCGGGGCCGCCGCGCTGCACATTGCAGTACACTATGGGGATACGGGCGCTGGCGCAGAAGCTGATGCCCTCGCTCTTAAGGCTGATGCCGCAGGAGCTGGAGCTGGTCATGGAGCGGGTGCCGCTTTGGGCAGCGCCGTAGACCATGTTGACGGAGGCTACTTCGCTCTCGCCCTGTACAAACACGCCGCCAACCTCCGGCATACGACGAGCAAAATACTCCGGGATCTCATTTTGCGGGGTAATGGGGTAACCGGCGAAGAACCGGCAGCCGCTGCGCACCGCCGCCTCGGCAATGGCCTCGCAGCCTTTCATGAATACTCTTGCCATGTTCTTCCCTCCTTATTTGTAGACTTCAATGGCGGCATCGGGACACATACGGCCACAGATCGCGCAGCCGATGCAATCTTCTGCCTTTTCGACTACCACAAAGGGATAGCCCTTGGAATTCACTTCATGTCCTACGGCCAGCACGCCCTTGGGACAGAACTTCACGCAGTAGCCGCAGCTTTTGCAGCTCTCTGCGCGGATGGTGACTTGCGGCATAGTGTTTCCTCCTTTAATTTACTAATACCTCTCACTCAAGTCCCGCTTCCGGGACGGATATATGGGATGTAATGGGGATGAGGGGCAGCGCTGTCTCCGCCTTGGCCTGTTCATACAACGGAGCGGGCACGGCGGCGGCCTCTACGGCAACGTAGTGACTCAGCAGCTCCAGCCCCAGCTTTATGCCGAAGAGATATTCTTCCAGCGTGGTGCCGCCGCCCAGATTGGGATTCAGCAGAAACCGGGGCATTTTCAATCGGGAAGCCCGGAGAATGGCGGACAGCGTGCCGTCGATATGCTCGGTGGTGGCCGACCAGGGGCGGTAGGGGTTCACCACGAACCACACGTCGGCGGCTTTCAGCAGGTGAGCGTACCCACCGATCAATTTCGCACCGGTGTCGTTGCCGCCCACGTCCAGAATGACGGCCTTTTTCTCGTCCAGAAGCAGGGGAATCAGGCCACCCACTTGTGTGGGCGCGTCGGCGTACTGCTGCTGAAAGTGGACGGTGACGCCCACTTTTTCCAGCAGCCCTTCCGCATCACGGGAGCGCATCAGGGGCTTGGTCTGGTCAAGGTCGAAGAAGTGGACTTCCTGTCCCTGTCTCGCCAGCTCCAGCGCCAAATGGACGGCAAGCTCGGACTTTCCGCATCCGGCCTCCCCCAGAAAGACGATGTTATTCTGCCGCAGCAGATCTTCCCATGCCATGGTATTCACCTCGTTGTGTAAAAATTATCTATAGATATAAAAATTTTCTACAATTCGGAGTGTAACACGTCTTGCAATCCTTGTCAACCGCGTGTACAATTTAGATAAAATCTTATCTGGAAAGGGCGGAAGCGCCATGGAACGGGAGAAACTTTTGATCAAATTCTGCGATTTCCTCACCCATGTGATGGGGCCGGAGACGGAGGTAGTGCTCCATGACCGGGACGGTTATATCATCTGGATCACCGGGGGACACATCACCGGGCGGGAGGTAGGCCAGCAGGATCTGCTGCCCGCCATGGAGCTGGTGGCCCGTCAGCGGGCGGCAGAGGGCTTCGACTATACCACCGGGTACAAGAGCTTCAGCCGCAAGGGCACGCCGCTGCGCTCCGCCTCGCTGTTCCTGCGGGACAGTCAGGAAAGGCTGGACTATATCCTGTGCGTCAATCAGGATATCAGCGCCTACGTCGATTTGCAGCAGATGCTGGATGCCTTTATCGGCGACCGCCCCGCCGTGGCGCAGGTGCAGCCGGAGCAGGACACGCTGGACGACGTGGTGATGAAGATGATTTTGGGCGAGATCGCCCGGATGAAGCCCGCCGATATTGACAGCAAGGAGGCCAAGCTGCGGCTTATCAAGCGGCTGAATGAAAAGGGCATTTTCGGCGCACGGGGCGCGGTAGGCACTGTGTGTGAGCTGCTGCACATTGCCCAGCCCACGCTGTATAAGTATTTGCAGGAAATAAAAGAGGAATGAAAAAAGCAAGCCCTCCGGCAACGCCGGAGGGCTTGCTTTAATTCGCCTTTTTCACCCTTGCAATGCCGCAGCAGACCAGGAACACCGCCAGATCCACCAGCACCACCGACGCGCCAACCGGCGTGCCCAGCAGGTAGGAGGACGTCAGTCCCACGCAGAAGGAGGCCACGCTGATGCAGCCGGAGCAGATCACCACGCCCCGGAAGCTTTTCAGCACTCGCATGGCGCTCAGCGCCGGGAAGATCACCAGACTGGAGATCAGCATGGCGCCCATCATCCGCATGCCCAGCACGATGGTCAGGGCCGTCAGCACGCTCAGCAGCGTGTTGTACAGCCCCACCTTCACGCCGGTGGCGCGGGAGAAGCTCTCGTCAAAGGTGATGGCGAACAGCCGGTGGTAAAACAGCACGAACAGCGCCAGCACGGCGATGCTCAACCCCACGCTCAGCGCCACGTCGGCGCGATCCATGGCCAGAATGGAGCCGAACATATAGCTGTCCACATCGGTGGTCATGCCGGTGGTCAGGGACGTAACGATCACGCCCACTGCCAGCGCCGAGGCGGAGGTCACGGCAATGGCTGCGTCCGCGCCCATACGGCTGCGCTCGGTCATGCGGAGGAGCAGCAGCGCCGCCACGATCACCACCGGAATAGACACCGGCAGCGGCGCCCAGCCGCAGGCCACCGCCACCGCCAGCGCGCCGAAGGACACGTGGCTCAGGCCGTCGCCGATCATGGAGTACCGCTTCAGCACCAGCGGCACGCCCAGCAGCGCCGCGCACAACGACACCAGAATGCCCACCACGAAGGCACGCAGAATAAACGGATAGGTAAACATTTCCAGCAGCAGACTCATACCCCGTCACCTCCAAACTTTTTGCCGTAGGGCGAGGCCAGATACTCCGCCGCCGTGCCGAAAAACCAGCCCTTGTGCCCGGCGTGGAGAATGTGGGTGGCGTATTTCAGGGCGTTCTGCAGGTCGTGGGTCACCATGACGATGGCGATGCCCTCGGTGCGGTTCAGGTATTCCAGCGTGTGGTACATGTCGTGGGCCGCCTCCGGGTCAAGGCCTGTCACCGGCTCGTCCAGAATCAGCAGTTCTCCGGCGGCGCACAACGCGCGGGACAGCAGCACACGCTGCTGCTGTCCGCCGGACAGCTCCCGGTAGCAGCGATCCTTCAGCTCCAGCACCCCCAGCTTGCCCATGTTCATCAGGGCCTTGGACTTCTCGGCGGCGGTGTAGAAGAACCGGCCCCGCCGTGCGCTGAGAAAGCCCGACAGCACCACCTCGTACACCGTGGCGGGGAAGTCACGCTGGGCGCGGGTCTGCTGGGGCAGATAGCCGATGGCACCGGCCTTCAGGGACTTGTCCACCGTGATGCGGCCCGCCATAGGCTTCAGAAGACCCAGCAGCACCTTTAGCAGCGTGGACTTGCCGCTGCCGTTCTCGCCCACCACGCACAGATAGTCGCCGCCGCGCACCTGAAAGGTCAGGTGGCGGCTCAGGGCCTTGCCCTCGTAGCCCAGCGCCACGTCACGGCAGTCGATCAGTAATTTTTTTTCTTCCATCAGGCCAAACCCTCCTTCAGCGCCTCTACGTTTTCCCACATGAGGCTGAGATAGGTGGCGCCCGCCTCCATGTCCTGCCGCGACACCGTCTGGCAGGACTGGAACGTCAGCACCTTCGCGCCGGTGGTCTCGGCAATGGCCTGCGCCACCTTTCGGCTGCTTAATTCAATGGTATACACCACGGGGATATGCGCCTCCTCCACCTTATCAATGAGGTATTTCAGCGTGGCGAGAGACGGCTCCGTGTCGCTGGCGCAGCCGTGGAAGGCTGCCCGGTAGTCCAGCCCGTACTCCTTGCAGAAGTACAGCAGGGGAAAGCGGTCGCCGAACACCAGCAGCCGCCGTTGTCCCGCCGCCACCGTGTCCCGGAAGGCTTCGTCCAGCTGATCCAGCTGGGCCAGATAGTCCGTCAGCCGGGATTGATAGCCCTCCTGATGGGCGGGGTCGGCCTGACACAGCGCGTCGCAGATGGCCTGACACAGCGTCTTGGCCAGCACGGGGGACGTCCACACGTGCTCGTCGTATTCAATGTCATCGCTGTCGTGGCTGTGATCTTCACTGTCATGGTCATGGTCGTGGTCGTCGTGACCGCCCTCCATGCCCTCGGCCCATTCCTCCGCCAGCGCCGACACCTGCGGCATCAGCGGCAGCGTCACGGCGATGTTCTCTCCGGCGGCGGACAGAATGTCCTCCACCCACGCCTCGCTCTCGCCGCCGTTATAGAGGAATACGTCAGACTCCGACAGCGTGATCACGTCCAGCGGCGTGGGCTCAAAGCTGTGCGTCTCTTTTCCAGCGGCCACCAGCAGCGTCACGTCCACGTCGTCGCCGCCGATCTGCCGGGCGAAGTCGTAGTAGGGGAACACGGTGCACACCACCTGCAATTTGCCGTCCCCCGCCCTTTGCCGTGGGCCGCAGCCCACAAGGGAGACCGCCAGCGTCAGCGCCAGCAGCAGCGCGAAAAGCCGCTTCATACGTTCTCCTCCCTGCCGCAGCTCTCGCACAGACCGTAAAACAGCGTCCGCCGTGGGTCAATGCGGAAGTGGTGCTCCCGCTCCAGATGCTGGTACAGCTCCCCCAGATGGGAGCAGTCCAGATGCCGGATGCAGCCGCATTTTTCGCATTTCAGCAGAAAGCAGCTGCCCTCGTCGTGGCCGCAGTACTGGTAGTAAGCGCCCTGGTCGGTGACGGCCTTGTGGACAAGCCCCTGCTGGGCCAGCCGCTCCAGCTGCCGGTACACGGTGGTCAGGCCGATGGTTTGACCCTCCCGGTGCAGCTGCTCTGTCAGCTCCGCGGCGGTGGCGCAGCCCTCCGGGCTGGCCTTGACGCCCTCCAGCACCGCCCGCTGCTGCCGTGTCATATAGGTAACGGACATGTGTCCCACCTCCAATTTGAAAATGAAAACCGATTTCAGATTATAGCAGGAAAGCAAAATTTGTCAAGCCGTCAGGCGGAAAGAATGCGCTTCTTGGCGACAAGACATTAACACTATCTTAACACGACTCCGCTAAGACCTTAACATCTACGCAGGTTGTTTCTTGAAAAGAAAAATCAAAATCCAAGAGAAAATAGTGATGATATTACAGGAAATAGCACAAATCAGAAAACAATTAAATAAGAAAAACGCAGTTAAGACGGAAAGTCTGCTCGTTAACGGATTGTTAAAATAGTAGATTATGGTGTTAAATTTTTATAAATATTACTAATTGCGGCAAAGCGGCAAATCCTGTATACTTTTTATAACCTGATAAGAGCACCCGCTTTTTTCGGGCGGTCGTTTCCGAAGGTATGGTCAGGAGGCGGCTCACGTTTCCCAACAGGGGAGCGAATAAAAATAAGGAGAGAAAACAATGGAAGAAAGAAAAGGCTTTGGATCCAATTTTGGATTCCTGATGGCTGCTGTCGGTTCGGCGGTCGGCCTGGGCAACATCTGGGGCTTCCCCAATA
>OLPI01001122.1_pt1 | contig 24218 bp, 18 predicted proteins | sample 1672361 | NCBI WGS metagenome assembly OLPI01 (sample SAMEA3136675, study PRJEB25190) | human gut metagenome
GCGTTGAAAAACGCTTTGTCAAGGTTCACGCTACGACTTATTTTCGTAGCAAGGTTCACGAGGGCGTTTGTTTTGTCCCTCAATAGGTAGCCAGCGAGAAGACCCATTTTTTAACCCCCTGAGCGAAAAAATTCAAAAAATTTTTTGAGCACGAAAAAAGCTGCTGATTTCATATCGAAACCAGCGGCTTGATTTGCGATGTGTTCAGCTGAAAATGGGCAAAAAAATAACGGTCACACAATCCAAAGGGACTGTGTGACCGTATTTATATCAGTTGTTTTGCCTACGCTACAAGCGTCAACTTTTTATTGGCGCTGTTCGCGGATGGCAGCCTGAGCGGCGGCGAGCAAACAGGGAAATTAGAAAAATTAATCTCAGGATTTTTATTATATATTGCCACAAGAGTGATGTTGAATCCTGATTTTCCGGCACAGAAAATGCAAGAAAAAACACGGACAACCACATCCGCCTTTCGCAGGGATCGGTATCATTGCCAGCAAAGAAACCATCATGGCAGTGGAAACTAATTCAGACCGAGAATCGAAACACAGAAGTCGGCAAGCCGGTAATATCACTGAGCCGCTCCTGAAACGGGTAATTCCGGATAAAACGCAAATACTGCCGCAGAGCATCCGATTGGTGTTGCGCTGTGTTGACAATCAAGAAGCATTCAAAGCAGAATTCCGACATGCGAATAGGAACATGGTCATATTCCTGCTGATACATTTCCTTACCTCTGGTGTAATAACTCAAGCCTAAATAGCCATACTCCATGCAGACACGGTAGAGCATAGACGAGGACGAAGGCGACATCGCAATATGCGGCACTAGTCCCTGACGTTCGCAGGCCTTTTTCAGCAGGGAGATGGTTTTATACTTCTCATCCACCACTGCCAACTCCTGCCCACATAATTCTCGCAGTGTCAATTCCTTCCGCCCTGCCAACGGGTGAGTGTGGCGCATAACGGCACTGGCGGGATAAGAGAACAAAGGAGTGGCGTTAAAACGGTTGTTGAACACCGGCCCCAGGCCAATCAATGCATCCAGTTGTTCCGTAACAAGCATATCTTCCGCTTCAAGATCCAGCAGGTTTCCTTCAAACAATCGAAGCTCGGGATATTTTTCTCGGAATTCATCACTGACATTAAAAGGAAGCATCAATCTAATGATCGGCGCAATATTGATATGCAGCGCCTTTGTTTCCAGAGAGCGGATCCGTTTGAACTCCTGTTCAAGCTGCTCTACAGAATTCTGGATGTCACCACAATAGCGAGCAAGCACCTCTCCATAAGGTGTCAATTGGATTACGCCGTTTTCTTGCCGGAATAGCATATAGCCCAATTCGTTTTCCAACGAATGGATTGCTTTGCTCATGCCCTGCTGGGTAATATAAAGGCGTTTCGCCGCCTGTGTTATGTTTTTAGATTTGGAGAATTCCAAAAAGTATTGCAATTGTTTTAAGTTCATAATCTCCTCCTCTGTGTTCCGAAGGCTCACTCGATACCACAACAAAATGTAAAAAGCGTTATCTTTTTCAGAAAATATCACTTGCATATCATTGTGCATTTCGCTTGTATACTTTTTATTATAGCAGATTTTTTTCGGATGGAAAGTACAATTGCAGCAAAAATGCACACAACCATTAGTTGTGTGCAGCGGATAAAAACTTGTTTGACGCAGTACGTTGGTTTTTCTATAATAATCAATACAGAATAGAAGTCGAACCCATCCACAAAACAATCGACTTTCGCAATTATGGAGAATGTGAGGGATAGTTTCCATGGAAGCAAACAAGAAGATGGATATGTTAATTCGCCCCCGTTCGGTGGCGATCATGGGGTGCTCCGAAAACAACATTGGTGGCCGTGTATTGCAAAATCTGTTAAAATCCAAGCTATTTCACGGGCCAATTTACCCCATCAGCCTAAAGCAAGAAAGCATTCTTGGTGTAAAGTGTTATAAAAGCATTGCAGATATCCCGGGAGATGTGGACTGTTGTGTAATCGCACTGCGCAGCACATTGATTCCTAATGCGTTGGACGAAGTACATGCCAAGGGTACCCAAGCCGTTGTTATGTTTGCCAGCGGTTTTTCCGAACTGGGTATTGAGGGCAAAAAGCTGCAAGAAGTTGTCTCCGCCAAGCTGAAAACTTATGGCATGGTTTCCTGCGGCCCCAACTGCATCGGCCTTTACAACACAGAGGATGGCATTTATCTGTGGGGTGACCCCTATAAATTGGAAAATGCTCCAGGTCCCGTCGGTATCGTAGCTCATAGCGGAGCGGTAAGTATTGTGCTTTCCAACGCGGGACGCGGCCTTGGCTACAGCAAAGTCATTTCCTGCGGTAACGAAGCAGGCACTTCGGTCGCGGAATATATCCGGTATTTGGCGGATGACAGTCAGACAAAGGTCATCGCGTGTTTCCTGGAGACGGTACGCGATCCCAAAGGTTTTCAGGAGGCCGCCAAATATGCGCTCTCCAAGAATAAGCCCATTCTTGCACTTCGTGTCGGGCGGTCTGAAACGGGCAAAAAAACGGCTGCAGCCCACTCTGGCGCATTAGCTAGTTCCTCCGCAGTAACGGACGCCTACTTCCACAAGTGTGGTGTCATGACCGTCAAGAGTATCGACGAATTGCTAGAGGCTTGTGAACTCCTGATGAAGCTGAAAGGTCATTTGCCCCAATCTGAAAAAATTGGTATGACGGCTATTTCCGGTGGTTTACTGAGCTTGTCCAGCGACACCGCCGATGACGAGCATCTACAATTGGCCACCATCAGTCAAAGCACTCATGAAAAGCTGGCAAAAGTGCTACCCATATTCAGTACGCCGCACAATCCATTGGATGTATCTATTGCTTTATTTGACCCTCCGGCATATCAGGAGTGTATCCGCATCATGGCAGACGATCCAGATATAGGAATGATTCTTGTCTGCCAAGAGTGCGAGCGGGCATTATTAGAGGATCAGGATTATATCTATTGGGACATTGTAAAGGCCATAGCAGAGCTTGCGCCTACACTGTCCAAACCTCTGGCGGTGTTCTCTCCGCTTCACGGCGGTGTACATCCATCCATGAAAAAAATTCTAGATGATGCAGGTATTCCGTTGCTGCAGGGCTTGCAAGAAACAATGCGTGCTGTGGCGATCCTAATGGAATATACTCGCACACAAAAGGCAATGGCCGCGAAAGTTGCAGACTGTTGTTGCTGCACGCCAAAAAAGCTGGCCCAGTTCCACGACGGCAGTTCTTTGAGCGAGTCTGAAGGCAAGGAATTACTGAACGCCTATGGTATTCATACCGCTAAGGAAGGCATTGTCAACAGCGCAGAGACAGCTGTGAAACTGGCTGGCAACATTGGCTACCCCGTTGTCATGAAAGTGGATTCTCCCGACATCCGACACAAGACCGAGGCAAAAGTGGTTAAGTTGTCAGTTTCCTCCGATGAAGAAGTACGCCGAACCTATATCGAACTGCTGGCCAACGCAAAGAATTATGACCCGTCCGCTCGTATAAACGGCATCTCTATTCAAGAGATGATTGTTGGCGGTACCGAAATTATTCTGGGCATGAAGAATGATGCCAACTTTGGCCCCAGCATCATGGTCGGCCTAGGCGGCATCTTCGTAGAAGTGTTTAAGGACATTTCGTTACGCCTGGCTCCCGTTGGCCGCGATACCGCGCTGGAGATGATCGGCGAGCTGAAGGGTAGCAAAATTCTAATGGGAGCCCGCGGACGGGCAAAAGCGGACATCAATGCACTGGCTGACGCTATTGTGCGTTTCAGCCACCTAGCCATTGACAACAAGGCTGTTATCGGCGAAATGGACATCAACCCCTTAATCGTACTGGATGAGGGCAAAGGTGTTCGCGCCGTAGATGCGCTGGTTGTCCATCGGTAAGTCATTGCTGAAATCATAAAGTTGGCGTTTCGCGCCATAATGGAGGTACTACTGTGAACACTTTGCTTTTGAATATTGAAAGGCGTATTGCCACTATTACACTGAACCGCCCCGAAAAGCTAAATTCTTTTAACCACAAATTGGTTTCCGAACTGACCCAAGCTCTTCACGAGTTGGATAAAAACAAAGATGTGCACGTGATTATTATAAAGGGTGCGGGGCGCTGCTTTGGCTCCGGCTATGATATTACTCCCAGCGACAAGCCCTACACCACCGTGGAAGAATGGCGCAAAGAAGCCGTGGATAGCAATGTGATGATGTATGGCGTTTGGGATAATTGCAAGCCCGTTATCGCTCAGGTACACGGCTACTGCTTTGGTGGCGCATGCGATTTGTTGATGTGCTGCGACTTGGCCATCTGTTCGGAGGACGCGCTGTTCTCTGTGCCCGAGGTTCAATTTAACAGCCACCCTTCCATGCTCATCATGCCGTACACCATGCTGATGAAACAGGCCAAGATGGTACTGATGGCTGGTGACCGCATCGGTGCAGAGGAGGCTCGTCGTATCGGTTTGGTTAACGAAGTTGTTCCTCAGAACAAGCTTGACGAAACGGTACGGGCGTTAGCAGAAAAACTGGTAAAATACCCCACTCCGTCTCTGCAACGCTGCAAAAAGACCATTAACAAGATCTATGAGTTGGCTGGCCTGCGTCATGCCATGTACATGAGCGAAGAGGCTTTTGCTTCGGTGAAGATGGAGCACACGCCAGAGTCTGACCGCTTCTTTGAGATTGCAGGCGAAAAGGGTACGAAGGCCGCATTCAAGTGGCGCGATGCATACTTTGCCGGCGAAGTGGGTTTGCGGGACGAGTAATCCCGCCAGTTCTTAAATAACAGTGAAGGAATAATAAATTTAGAAGGTATGAGTACATTTTTCCTGAACGGCGCACAGGTGTCTGGTGCGGATGACCATCGCTTACTCCCCTTTCTGCGAGATGTATGTGGCATTAAATCCGTAAAGAACGGGTGTGATATGGGCATTTGCGGCGCATGCACCGTCATCATCGACGGGATAAAAAAAACCTCGTGCCATCAGACATTGGCGCAGGTAGCGGGCAAGCATGTCGTTACAATTGAAGGCATGTCACAGCGAGAGCGCGAAGTTTATGCCTATGCTTTTGGAAAAGCAGGCGCTGTCCAGTGCGGATTTTGTATTCCGGGTATGGTTCTTAGCGCAAAGGCACTGTTAGACAAAACACCTCATCCAACGTCCGAGCAGATTCGACAGGGCATTCGTGGAAATCTATGTCGATGTACCGGATATGTAAAGATCACGCAGGCCATTCAGTTGGCCGCGCAATTACTGTCAGATAAAACACCGGTTCCTTTAGAGAATGGCCCCGGCGGCGTAGGGGAACGACTGATTCGGCTGGACTCCTATGATAAAGCATTAGGGCGTGCTTGTTACTGTGATGACCTGCAACGTCAGGGAATGCTCTACGGAGCCGTAAAAAGAACCGACTATCCCAGAGCTCGTATTTTATCTATTGACACGCAGGGTGCCAAAGCACTCCCTGGCGTGCAGTGCGTACTGACGGCCACAGATGTTCCTGGCTCTGTATACGACGGATACATTTCGCAGGATTGGCCCGTTATGGTACCAGTGGGCGATATCACGCGCTACATCGGTGATGCTCTTGCCATTGTGGCGGCCGACACTGTGGAGATTGCTCGCAAAGCAGCCACGCTGATCAAGGTAGAATACGATGTGCAGGATCCTCTGACATCACCACAGCAGGCACTTGCACCAGACGCGCCAGCACTGCATCCTGATGGCAATATTCTGACAGAAGTTCATGTCTCACGGGGTGATGTTGCAAAAGCAATGGCAGACTCCGCATTAGTGATTCGTGAAGAGTTTCAAACACCCGCCACAGAACATGCTTTCATGGAGCCAGAAAGTGCATTGTCTTATTTTGACGAAAGTGGTATACTGACCGTACATGTTGGTACGCAAAATATTCACCACGACGCTCATTGTCTCTCCCATATCCTGGGTATTCCTCAGGATCAGATTCATGTCTGCGCTGAGACTATCGGGGGTGCATTCGGAGGTAAAGAGGATCTGACTGTTCAGCACCACGCTGCGTTGTTGACTTACTATACCAAACGCCCTGTTAAGTTGACTTTTACCCGCGAGGAGAGCATCCGGGTGCACCCCAAGCGCCACCCCATGCATTTCACTATGGAGTTGGGTGTGGATTCCACGGGGCACTTTACCGCCCTACGAGGTGCCGTGACATCTGACACAGGAGCTTATGCCTCTCTAGGGGCCGGTGTTACGCGGCGCGCAGTAAGCCATCTGTGCGGACCTTATCGCATTCCCAATACAGAATTGAGCGGACAGGCTGTATATACCAACAACCCGCCATCCGGCGCATTTCGTGGCTTTGGTGCAGCTCAGGCTGCTTTTGCCATTGAAACCATGGTAGACATCGCTGCTCAAAAACTGGGAGTCGATCGGTTCGAGATTCGGAGGCGTAACGTGCTACATCCTGGAGACCGAATGGGCACTGGTCAGATCTGCACACCGGATACTGCAATTGCCGAGACGCTGGACGCTGTAAAGATTTTCTATGACAAGGCGATCGATGCAAAAAAAACGATTGGTATTGCCTGTGCTATCAAAAACGCTGGTGTTGGTATGGGATTAGCAGATATTGGACGGGCCAGCTTACGGGTGGAAAATGGTCGCGTGGTATTGTACACTGCGGCATTGTGCATCGGTCAGGGACTCGTTACCGCTATGGTGCAAATTGCGGCGCAGACTCTGGGCATTTCCGCCCACGAGATCAGCACCGTACAGCCCAATACCGCTTATACTTTGGACACCGGTGCAACTACAGGATCCCGACAGACAGTTATTTCTGGCGAAGCAGTGCGTCAAGCTGCATTACACCTGAAAGAAGCATTACAGCACCACACGCTGAGTGAACTGGAAGGGAAAGAATTTGCCGGAGAATATATGCCTCACACAGATCCTCTGAATTCCGTATCCGATTCTCCCCGATTCCATGTTGCCTATGGCTATGCTACTAATCTGGTAATCTTGGGCAACGATGGACGCATCGAACGAATCATTGCAGCCCACGATGTAGGGCGTGCCATCAACCCCTTGAACGTAGAGGGGCAATTGGAGGGTGGCATTGTGATGGGAATGGGCTACGCCCTGACGGAAAATTTTCTGGTAGAAAATGGTTATATCAAGTCCACATTTGCCAAATTAGGGCTGCTGCGTTCCACAGATATACCGCCCATCGAAACCATCATTATTGGCAAAAGCCAAGAATCGGAAAGCTATGGTGCCAAAGGCGTCGGTGAAATTGCTACGATTCCCATTGCGCCAGCCATTGCATCGGCTTATAACGCGCGTGCAAATGCTTTTCAACACAGCCTTCCCTTAAAAGGCACACCCTATTCCCGATAAACAAACGACGGCAAACCACCGCCGCGACAGGAGGATATGAAACTATGGCTTTGCGCAGAATACTGTTGATTGTCAATGGTGTAGAACGCCCTTTTACATTTGACCCCGAAAAGGATTCTTTGGCCGATGTATTACGTCGATATGGTCTGACCGGAACAAAGGTTGGCTGCGGAACCGGACAGTGCGGCTCCTGTTCAGTAATCCTGAACGGAAAGGTCGTACGGTCTTGCCGCAAAAAAATGCGGGAACTTGAACGCTTTGACGTGGTTGAGACGATTGAAGGGCTGGGCACAGCCAACCATCTGCATCCTTTGCAGCAAGCATGGATCACCTACGGCGGTGTACAGTGCGGTTTCTGCACACCTGGATTTATCATGTCAGCCAAAGCATTGTTGGACAGCAATCCCAATCCCACCAGAGAAGATGTGCGAGACTGGTTTCAGAAGCACCGCAACATTTGTCGCTGCACCGGCTACAAGCCGTTGGTGGACGCCGTAATGGCCGCCGCCGCAGTGATGCGTGGCGAAAGGGCCATAGAGGATATCACTTTCCGCACGCCAGAAGATGCTAGTGTATATGGCAGTAAACTACCACGCCCTGCAGCACTGGCAAAAGTAATGGGTCTTGCGGACTATGGTGATGATCTGAAATACAAAATGCCACCGGAAACACTTCATGTTGCGATCGTTCAACCCAAGCAGGCATCCCATGCCCGGATCATTGCCATCCACACAGAAGATGCAGAGAAAATGCCTGGCGTCGTGCGAGTCGTTACCGCCAAAGATGTAAAGGGCACTAACCGAATGAACACACCTATCGCGCATCCCCGCAGCAAAGCCACAGGCTTGGAACGCCCCATCTTTGCGGATGAAAAAATCTTCCGCTACGGCGATATTGTGGCTGCCGTTGTAGCAATTAACGAAGATATCGCGAGAGAAGCCGCAAAAAAAATAACTGTAGAGTTGGAGCGACTGCCAGAATATTTGAATTATCTGGATGCCGTAATGCCTGATGCGTTGAATGTTCAGGAAGACGGCGGCAACATCTATATGGTACAGCCTCTACACAAAGGAGAGGACGCGAATCAAGTTATTCAACGTTCCTATTGTTCTGTGGAAGGAAGTTTCCACTCCACCCGGGAACCCCATATGAGCTTGGAAGGACAAACTATGCAGGCTTACTGGGACGAAGACGGCAATTTAACTCTGCAATGCAAAACCCAGTCCATCGGCTTTAATCGCGGAGCGCTGGCTCCGGCTATCGGTTTGCCTATTGACAAGATTCGGCTGATCGAAAACCCCACAGGTGCCAGCTTTGGCTGGGCAGTATGCGCCGCCAACTACGCTTTTATGGCAGTGTGCCTGATGGTGGTCAACAAGCCGCTTACCATCACCATGTCCTATGAGGAATCGCAGCATTTTGTAGGAAAGCGAACGCCCTCCTATGCCAACGGCCGTTTGGCCTGCGACGAAAACGGAAGGTTGACCGCGTTGGAATTTGATATTGGTCTGGATCATGGTCCCTACACAGAAATCGCCGATAAATTAGCACAAAAGGTGTGCCGCTTTATTGGCTTCCCCTATCAAATTCCCAACATCACCGGACTTTCTCGTATCGCTCATACCAACCACAATTTCGGCACATCTTATCGAGGATTTGGTTCACCGCAGGCGTATACCACGTCCGAATCGCTGATGGATATGTTGGCTCTAAAGATGGGCATGGATCCTTTCCAGTTCCGGTATATCAATGTAGCCCGGCCCGGCGATCTGAATCCCAACGGATATCCTTATAAGGATTATCCCGTGGCAGAACTGATGGATAAAGCCCGTCCCTACTACGATGAGTGGAAGCGTCACGCAGAAGAAACTTCCACATCGGAACACAGGCGCGGTGTAGGCGTATCTTGCGGCGGCTTTAATGTGACGTTGGGATTCGATCGATGCCAAGTGGCGCTGGAGTTAAATCCCGATGGGACATTCACGCAGTATAACACTTGGGAAGATCAGGGACAAGGCGGCGATATCGGCGCTTTGACACTAACGCACGAAGCACTGCGCCCCATGCATGTACCAGTGGAAAATATCCGACTGGTAATGAACGATTCTTCCCTGTGCCCCGATTCCGGCATTGCCGCTGGCAGTCGCAGCCATTATATGGGCGGTCGCGCCACTATTCACGCCGCCAACCAGTTGATGAACGCCATGCGCAAGCCCGATGGTAGCTATCGCACTTACGAGGAAATGGTGGCAGAAAATCTCCCTACCAAGTATGTGGGCTCCTATGATACTGCCGCCACTTATGTACCCATCGATCCCAATACCGGTCACGGTGATCCTACCCCCGAATACAATTACGGTGTATTTCTGGCAGAAGTGGATGTGGAAGTGGCTTCCGGTAAGGTAAAGGTCCTTCGAATGCTGGCTGCCGGAGACATTGGCAAAATAGGCAATCAGTTGGCGGTGGAGGGCCAGGCTTATGGCGGCATGTCACATACTGTAGGCTTTGCTCTCACCGAGGACTACGAAGATCTCAGCCGCGGCGGTACATTTGCCGGATGTGGCGTACCTACCATTCAGGATATCCCGGATGATATGGAGCTAATTTTCTTGGAAAACGAACGCAGAGAGGGGCCCTTTGGTTCCTGCGGCTGTTCCGAATTGTATCAATCCGGTGGTCACATGTCCATCATCAACGCCATCACCGCAGCCGCCGGTATTCGAATCTACGAGCTTCCGGCCAAACCAGAGAAGGTGAAGAAAGCACTGGAGGCCAAAGAACACGGGATTGACTTAAAAACAGAAAAGTACTATCTCGGCCCAGACTTTTATGACACACTTGATGAGTTGAACGACACCCCTGTATAATGCGACCGCTGATACATGTATTGTCCATCCAATGTCATGGGCAGCAGCGTCACCCTGTGGCGCTAGAAACAAATGAAGGTGTGGTTTTGGTGGATTGCCCTGATCCGGGTTACTATCCGCAACTGCGGGATGCCTTGGTTCAAAGCTCTCTGGATCCTGCGCAGATTTGCGCCGTGATACTGACCCATCATGATTACGATCATTTAGGCACCCTTGCAGAAATTCTTGTTGCCGCTCCGGCGGCAAAGATTTACGCCAGCGCGGCAGAAACTCCATACATTAGTGGCCAGTTCCCATCGCTGCGACTGCCGAAGTCAGATAATACGCAGGCGAACTGCGAGTTCCGTCAAATGCTTCTCTCTATTCCTTCGTTTTCGGTAAACAACACATTAGAAGACGGTCAGGAACTTCCTTGGTGCGGCGGCGCAATTGTGATCTTGACACCAGGCCATACGCCGGGTCATCTGAGCCTGTATCTACCGTGGGCCAAAACACTTATTGCCGGAGATGCTCTTTGCGCAGAAAATGGATGCCTTTTCCCGCCCAGCAGCCAATATACGCTAAATATGCCCCAAGCACTCCGTTCACTGCACAAATTGCAGCGATACCCCATTTGCTGCGCCGTCTGCTATCACGGCGGAATCGTAGTGGGCGACAACCTTTCTGCGCAAATCGCATTTTTGGCAGCGCAATAACTACAGTATCTACCGTGGCTATAGAAAGCGGTGAGCCATTATGGATCTATCTATCTATACCAGTTCCTGTTTCAGAGAGGATTCTCCTCCCTGCACGGCAGCATGTCCGTTGAGAGTGGATGTTCCCCGGATGTTAGAGAAAATTCGCAAGAAACGTGTCTCTGCGGCGTTCCGCGAATACCGCAATGCAGTGTTATTTCCCAACATTGTTAGCAGTATCTGCCCCGGCTATTGCCAGAGTGCTTGTGTTCGCGCTCGGAAAGATCGTGCGCTGAACATTCCCCGGCTGGAGCGCTATGTCGCACAGGAAAGCGCTTCACAGCGCACAGAGCGTTTTAATGTCCAAAAAAGTCTCAGCATATTGCTGTGGTTGGGGCAGGTCTTAGCGGTCTCGGATGTGCTTTGCGTCTAGCTCAACGCAATTACATAGTTAGCGTTTTTGATCGCTCATCCACTTTAGGAGGCAGTCTTCGAGAGCAGTTAGTCCCCGAAGTGCTGGCAGAGCTAACAGCAGCTTTTTCCGATACCTCCTGTCATTTCTTTATGGAGCACGAGATCCACGAGCTAAGCGAACTTAATGCTGATGCGATATATATCGCTACTGGTCAAAAAGGGAACGACTTTGGCCTAAGTGTAACCACAGATTCGAATTCTCTGGGAACGGCTCAGTCTGGCGTATTTTTGGGCGGAAGTCTTCTAGGCACCGATGCTATTCATGCACTGGAACACGGGATGCGAGCTTCCCACTCTATCGAAAAATATCTGAAAGTCGGAGCTATGGACGGCATCCCAGAAACCTACGAGTTCCTCTCTGTTAACCCGCATATATATCAGATTAATGTACCGTCCTGTCTGGAAAACACGGGGCAGGATGAACCGGAATGGGCAGCGCAGGAAACACAACGCTGTGCCGGGTGCCGCTGTGAATTGTGTTACAACAGTTGTGACCTGATGCAATCTTATAACCGGACACCACGCCGTATTGCCATGGACGCCACGTCCAGCTTACAGCCTGTTAAACAGCTGACAGGCCGAATCAACAGCCGTCTCGTTTACTCTTGCAACCAATGCGGTCTGTGCCAGCAAGTCTGTCCGGAACACGTTAATACCGGCGAAATTTTGATACAGGCCCGCCAGCAGTTTCATCGGGACAACGCCATTCCCCCTGCATTTTATGACTATTGGCGTAAAGACATGGAGCACGCCCTGAGCGAAAAGGCTTCCATACTGTTGACATCAGAAAGTGGTACTACGGACTATCTGTTTTTCCCCGGCTGCCAATTGAGTGCATCTGACCCAAAGTTGACACTGCGCAGTTACGAACTTTTGCGTTTGCGGCTGCCTCACATAGGCATCTGGCTTGGTTGTTGCGGTATACCGGCACAATGGGCAGGTGACCAGGAGCGCTTTTCCCATTGCTGGGATGAATTACGCCATCAGTGGGAAAACGCAGGACACCCCACGCTGGTCTTTGCTTGTACCTCCTGCCAAAAAACATTTTCTCAATTGCTTCCGAAAGCGAAATGCCTTTCTCTGTATCCTCTTCTGCAAGGCGGGCTATGCCGGCCCGCCCCTTGGCAGAAGATGGCACTTTTTGACCCCTGTGCTAACCGATATGATCCTTCAGCCGGTGCCGGCGTTCGCGCACTGCTGCAAGAATGTGGTGTGCAGATCCACGAATTGACTCATCACGAAGCGACCGCCCAATGCTGTGGTTTTGGTGGCCATATATATGCGGCTAATAGAAAACTGGCGGAGCAAATTGCCGCAAAGCGAACCGGAGAATCCGATCTACCTTATGTGGTATACTGCGCCAACTGCCGTGACATCTTCAGTGCAGTGGGAAAAGACAGCGTTCATATTTTAGAATTGTTAAGTGACACGCCAAAAGCACACCGCCGTCCACCGCACCTTGAGCAGCGCCGAAAAAACCGAGAATGGCTGCGCCGTCAATTAACAGGTCAACCAGAAGAACCCTCCTCTGTCACTGGGATTGATATTCCTGAGGATATCCTGCTAAAAATGGATAAGCTTCTTCTGATGGAAAGTGAAGTCACTCACCTTTTGTTGGAGGCAGAACGTACGGGAAAACGGCAACTGAATTTGGATACCGGCTACTATATTGCCCATGGGCAATCAGGCGTTTTGGTCGTCTGGATCATTTATCAAGCATTGCCGGAGGGCGGTTTCCGGGTAGAAAACGTATATGCCCATCGCTTTTTACTGGACGCTGGTGAATAAAGGAGGCTATTGGATGGGTCCGCAAAACATCACTATTTCCTCGGCGGTTCAAGCGCAGATATCGCGTGAGAGTATATGTGCTCAGCAGGTCTTCCAAACAGTCTGCCAAGCTGAGAAAAGCGGAAGAAAATTCCGCTGTAATGACGAATTGTACGCCACAGCGCGGTTCGGCTATATCACGCTCTGGGTGAAATATCATCCAATTAGCGATGGATTTCTAGTAACGGGCCTGTATTATCACCGGATGTCATTAACAGCAGAGGAGGAATCGCACAATGAATGAAAATGAACAGTCTCGAATCCTTTGTTGTCAGTGCAATCGGTTGCTTGAACCTCGCAAGGCAACCTTGCACTATCTCGGGCATGATTTTTCCGTCACGTTGCCCGGATGTCCCGAATGTGGACAGATCTTCTTATCAGAAGAATTGGTCAACGGGAAAGTTGCAGAAGTTGAGCAGACATTGGAAGATAAATAGCACATGTAAATTAGCGTAATCAGCCAAGGCGTAGGGTGCAGGAAATCGCTTTGGTTTATTAAAAAACAAAAAGAAAAGAGGTACTCAGTATGAAAAAGTTTCTTGCTCTCATTTCGGCTTTGGTAATGGCCTTCAGCCTTGTTGCCTGTGGTGGCGAAAGCAACATCTCCAGCAACAATGGTAATCAGAATGACAGCGAAAGTGTTAAGATTGGTGTGCTGATCCCCGGCTCCCCCACCAATGGCGGTTTCTGCCAGCAGGGCGCTAACGGTGCCGAGCTGTTGCGCACCAAAGGGTATGACGTAAGTTTGGTAGAAGCTGTTACCGCTGAAGAAATCAAGAGCGAGGCCGAAAATATGGCCAACGATGGGTATAAAATCGTCATCGGCCACGGTGGCCAGTGCGACACCCCTTTCGCTGAGATTAGTCCCGACTATCCCGAAACATGGTTCATTGTCACTGGCGGCTCTATCGTCACCGAAAACCAATTCTCTTTCTACATGAGTGGCGCCGAAGAATGCATGTACGTAATCGGTTTGGTTGCCGGCATGATGACCAAAACCAATACCATTGCTTACACGTTGGATGGTGATTTCCCCGCTTATACTGTTCACACTAACGCGTTCCAGTTGGGTGCCGAAACCGCAAATCCCAACGTTAAAACGCTGGCCGCTTTGCTGAGCACCGCCACTTCCACCGAAGGCTACGAGACCACCCTGAACCAGATTTCCGCTGGCGCTGATATGCTGTACTCCAACACCAACGAAGCACAGGCCGGTGCTATGAAAGCCGCTGAAGAAAATGATGGTGTCTATATTTTCGGCAACGTAGATGATTTTAGCTCCGTGGCTCCTAGCAGCTGTCTTTGCAGCCTTGTCACCAATTATCCTGCTGGTTTTGAAAAGGCTGTGGATGCCGTAATGTCCGGTGATTTTGAGCCCCAGATCCTGTTTGTTAATATGGCAGATGGTGCTGCCACCATTTGCTGGAACGAGGCGTTGAAGTCCACCGTCCCTGCCGAGGTTTTAGAAGCCGCAGATCAGGCCTGTCAGGACATTATGGATGGCAAAATCAAGGTTCCCAGCGCTTATGATCTGGGACCCGACTATAAAATCGGCGGTGAAGTCGTTCGCTAACGCTAATTCTTACGCTTCGCTCTTTTGTGTCTGCTGCAGCAAATCGACAAGCACCCCCCCTTAAAAGTCTATGTCAAAAATGGATGGGTACAGGCGCTGCCCATAACACAGCGCCTGTACCCATTGACTTATATGATCGATTTGACATTTTGACATAGCATCTTTCTAAAAAACCGGACGATCTCCCTGAGCCACGGAACATGATCCGCCTCTGCGCGGCTTCGCACCAGAAAGCCTACCAGCGTATGGTTCCCCGGACTATTTGCTCAAGCCGGATCGTTTACCTGAAATAACGCGGAAGTCTTGCATATCGAAATTCGTTCGAATGGGAGGATATACAATGAACGTGGTCGAGATGCGTGGAATCTACAAATATTTCGGCGACTTTTGCGCCAATAAAGATGTAGACTTCACGTTGAAGCAGGGGGAGATCCATGCGCTTCTGGGTGAGAATGGTGCAGGAAAATCTACCTTAATGAATATTCTCTATGGCCTTTATTCTCATGATGACGGTGAAATCTTCATCAATGGCGAAAAAGTGTCCATGAACAATCCCAGTGTGGCTATCAAACATGGCATCGGCATGGTGCACCAGCATTTTATGCTAATCCCCCAGCTCACTGTAACTAAAAACGTTTTTCTTGGCATGAAAGAGACCGGCCTTGTGCTCCATCTGAAAGAATTAGATCGCCGGGTACGGGAAATGAGTGAAAAATTTGATTTTCACATTGAGCCTCAGGCCTTCATTTGGCAGCTTCCAGTAGGCGTACAGCAAAAGGTGGAAATCATCAAGGTTTTAATGCGCAATGCACGTATCTTGATCTTGGATGAGCCAACTGCCGTTTTAACGCCCAACGAGTCGGATGAGTTGTTCTCCTCCGTTCATGCACTGGCGCGGGAAGGATACTCTATTATCTTGATCACCCATAAAATGCGTGAAGTTCTAGAATACGCTGATCGGGTCACGGTCATGCGTCTTGGTGAAGTGATCGGCACAGTCTCCACTAAAGAAACCAGCGAAGATGAACTGGCCGCCATGATGGTGGGGCGAAAAGTGGATTTGGATCGAAAAGTCATACCGCAGCCTAAAGGCGCTCCGCTGCTAGAAGTAAAGAGTCTAACCGTAAAGGACGATAAAGGTTTGACTGCTGTGAATAACCTCAGCTTTACTGTTCATGCCGGTGAAATTGTCGGAGTTGCCGGCGTTGACGGTAACGGCCAGTCAGAACTGGGCGAAGCGATTTCCGGTGGGCGTAAAATAGAAAGCGGCGATATCATATTAGATGGCGAATCGGTCGGCAAAAAATCAGTGTGCTACCGCATCAACAAAGGTTTATCTCACATTCCGGATGACCGGTTAAAAAAAGGTTTGGTTTTGCAATTCAGCATTGAAGATAACATTATGCTAGGACGGCAAAAGAGCAATCTCTTTTCGGATGGCTTCTTCCTGAGCACAAAGAAAATCGAGGAACGTTCCGCCCGCCTAGTGAAGGAATTTGATGTACGGCCTCGGGATATCCACTATCTGGCAGGCGGCCTTTCCGGAGGCAATCAGCAGAAAGTGGTCCTCGCCCGCGAAGTTGATCGGAAGCCCAAAGTCATGCTGGCGATCCAGCCCACTCGCGGCTTGGATATTGGTGCCATCGAATTCGTCCGGAACAAGCTGGTTGAAGAACGGGACCGGGGCTCAGCTGTACTGCTGATTGCTACGGATCTGGACGAAATTCTCTCGCTCTCTGACCGTATTTTGGTCATGAACAGCGGCGAGATTATGGGGGAAGTATCTTATGACACGCCCCTAGAAGAGATTGGCCTGTTAATGGCCGGTAAAAAGCAAGAAGGAACAGGGAAAGCGAGGAACGAACAATGAGGCTTGGCGGTATGACAAAACCGTTGGATGCAATACGTTCACTTTGGAAACCGTTGGCAGCTATTGCAGCCTCCGTTGCGCTCAGCGCACTGCTGCTGGTGATGTTCGACTATCCTATCGGTGCATCTTTCCGCGCATTGTGGGAGGCGTCCTTCAAAAACATGCGCGTTTTCGGCAATATGCTTAACAAGGCTTGCCCTTTGCTGTTTACCGGTGTTGCGGTAGCAATCGCCAATCGCGGTAGCGTATTTAACATTGGTGCGGAGGGACAGTTTCTGCTGGGAGCCATTGCAGCCACTTGGGTGGGCATTACGTTTGCCACTTTGCCCGGCCCCATTCTGATGATCCTGATGATCCTGGCTGGTGCGCTAGCTGGTGCTATATGGGCATTTCTCCCTGGCTTCTTAAAAGCGAAAATGAATGTATCTGAAGTGATCACCACGATCATGCTCAATTACATTGCCTTGCATATTGTTGGTATTCTGGTACGTACAGTCATGCGTGATCGTAATCAGGCCGAACCGCAATCATATGCAATTGCCAAGCAGGGATATCTGCCTTACGTTTTGGAAAACACCAAGCTTCACCCTGGTTTTCTGATTGGATGCCTTGTGGCGGTGATCGTGTTCATTCTGCTGTTCAAGAACCATCTGGGATTTTCCATCCGCGCGGTAGGTTTGAACAGTATTGCCTCCAAGTACGCAGGTATCAACGTGAACCGTACCATGATTGTTACCATGCTAATTTCCGGCGCTCTGGCTGGCATGGGCGGGGCCTTTGAACTGGCTGGCAGTTCCCATTATCTATATGAAAGTATTTCACCAGGTTACGGTTACACCGCCATCGCCGTTTCGGTTTTGGCTGGGGATAATCCCATCGGTGTGATCTTCAGTGCGCTGCTGTTCGGTTTCCTGGAAGCCGGTTCATCAGCCATGCAGCGAAATGTTGGTCTGTCAGCGTCCTTTGCAGACATCGTTCAGGGTATCATTATCATTTTTGTGGCTATTGCTGCAGTTCGGCAACGCGGCATTCGCCGGAAAAAGCCTACGCAACAAGCAGCTTCCCACAAGAATAAGGAGGTGGCGTAAATGCAGCAGTTGACTTTTTTCCTTGCGGCAACCGTCCGCATGGCAACTCCGCTGCTGATTGCGGCACTGGGCCTTATCGTATCCGAGCGTGCCGGGCTGATGAACATCGGCGTAGAGGGCACTATGCTCTCCGGTGCTTTTGCCGCTTTTGCGATAAGCTATTACACTCAATCCTATGTGCTGGGTCTGTTGGCCGGTATGCTGGCAGGCGGTATTATGGCGTTGCTCTTTGCAGTGGCGGCTATCCGCTTTCGCGCTCCGCAAATCGTGATTGGTTGTGCAATTAATCTGTTGGGATCCGGCTTGACCGCCGTCCTATTCCGCAAGATCTTTGTAGAAGTTGTAGGCGGTGTAGCGCAGGTTCCGTCTTTTCCTGATGCCACACTTCCGCTATTGTCCAAGATTCCTTTTATCGGCGAAATATTGTTTTCCCACAACGTGCTGATTTACTTTGCTTTTTTAATGGTTCCGGTCATGTGGTTTGTGATGAATCGCACCCCTATCGGCATCCAAATCATCGCCGTAGGTGAGCAACCCAAAGTGGCAGACAGTTTGGGTATCAATGCTTTTACTACCCGATATGCCGCCACTTTGTTCAGCGGATTTATGATGGGCATAGCCGGTGCATACCTGTCCATCGCTCAATCCAACGCATTTAATGTGGATATGACTGGCGGCAAAGGCTTTATCGCGCTTGCTGTTGTAGTGTTGGGAAAATGGAAATGCTTTGGCGCATTGGGCGGTGCGCTGCTGTTCGGCGGTGCCAATGCACTGCAAATGCTGCTGCAAAATCTAAATTTGAGCGTGCCCAACAATCTGATTCTGATGGTTCCCTATATCGTCACCATTATTGCTGTCATTGCTAGCAGTGGCGAACGTGCGGTAGATGCCGCTTCCAAGGGTATTCCTTATGAAAAAGCGTGATCTTTCTATTGCAATGTCGGATAAGGCCGTATAAAATTACAGAGAGAGGATGTGGCGGTCATGCAGGATCTGCTGGAACAAATTGAAGACAAATTACAGCAGGGGTATCACTGTAGCCAGATTATGCTACTGCTTTCGTTGGAAATGAGAGGACAAGAGAATCATCTTCTGCTGAGAGCAATGGGTGCTTTAGGCGGCGGAATGTTTGTTGGTGACGCCTGTGGTACACTTACCGGTGGAGCCTGCCTTCTATCCAGCTATTTTCCCCGCGAGGAAGGGCATCCGGAACCAACGGAGTATTGTCAAGCCGTGGCAGAACTGGTGCAGTGGTTTGACGTAGCGTATGGTGCCCGCCGCTGTATAGAGCTAACCGGACTTCAGGCAACGCAGATTCGAAGGCTCTGTCCGCAGATGATGGCGGATACCTTTGAAAGGTGTATAGAGATTTTGGAGGAACATGGCATTGATATCTACGAATAAACGCGTTCTAAAAGAGGTACTCAGCGTCTGTCCCGAATGCATTACCCGTGTCAATGCCGCGTATACAGAACACGGCGACAACAGTGTATGGCTGGAAAAAACCTGTCCTCAGCACGGCATATTTGCTGTACCTATATGGGACAGCAAGCAAGATTTCATTAAATGGACACAGCCCAACACGCCCCAGTTTCCTGTCTTCCCATCAAAACCACAGGATAAGTTGTGTCCCTACGACTGCGGCCTGTGTGTTAACCATCAACAAGCTACCTGCTGTGTACTGTTGGAAGTAACTTCTCGATGTGATCTGAATTGTCCCGTATGCTTTGCTTCCAGTAACGCAAGCGGCTGCGATGTACCCCTACAGCAGATCAGTGAATGGTACGATATGCTGCTGGCTCATGGTGGTCCTTTCAACATCCAACTCTCCGGCGGAGAGCCTACAATGCGAGATGATCTTGCGGAGCTCATTCGTCTGGGGCGGGATAAGGGATTCTCATTCTTCCAGCTAAACACCAACGGATTGCGTATTTCCCGCGACCCGAAATATCTTCAGGCTCTGGCTGATGCAGGCCTGAACACTGTATTTCTGCAGTTTGACAGCTTGCAGAGTGCCGCCAATCGCGCCTTGCGTGGACGTGACGTAATCAGTGATAAAATTCAAGCCATCCAAAACTGTGGAAAGTTTGGTTTGGGTGTTGTTCTAGTTCCCACAGTATGCCGCAACATCAACGATGATCAGTTGGGGGAAATACTGCGTTTTGCTGCCAGTCAGATGCCTGTAGTACGCGGTGTTCACTTTCAGCCGCTGGCTTTTTTTGGCAGGGTATCTGGACTGGAGCGTAAGTCGAGCCATATCACCATTCCACAGCTGTTGAATGATATTCAGCAGCAAACTGACGGTGCGTTGCAACGGACAGATTTTTTGCCTGCCGGAGCGGAACACCCGTTGTGCTCTTTTCATGCCAGCTATACTGTCCGGGGCAACCATTGGAGCTTACAGCAAATGGAGAAAGGCTCATGTTGCTGTGGCGGCAGTGATGCTGCCCGGAAAAAGGTAGCACAGCAATGGTCCGCATCTCCACAGAGGGAAATATCTGCCTGCTGTTGTGGAACAGACACTAGTACCTTAGATGCTTTTCTGACAGACTATCAGAGCCACACACTGGCCATATCTGGTATGGCATTTCAGGATGTCTGGTCGTTGGATCTGGAGCGGCTTTGTCGTTGTTACATTCATGTGGTCAGCCCTAAAGGAACACTGATTCCCTTCTGCTCATACAATCTAACGGCAGCAGACGGTACACCTTTGCATCGAAAGTAAATCAACAGCGGCACGATGCCTAAAATGTGCCGCTGTTTTCCTCATATGTCAGGTAAAAATTATTGGGCGAAGGGAGGCCTTCATGGCACTGTGTGAGCGACCGGGTGGGCTGGCATTAACGGAGCACTTTATACAAAATTATTCACTTCCAAAAAGGGCACGCATTTTGGATGTTGGCTGCGGCCAAGGCACTACTGTGCGTCTGCTTCGGGAGAAATATGGTCACGAGGCTTATGGCATCGACTTAATACAGTGCGGTCGAGACTCTTTTTTGTTGCAAGGCGATGGTGCAAACCTCCCGTGGGAAGACGAGTCTTTTGATGCAGTACTGATGGAGTGCAGTCTCTCCCGTACAGAGAAGCCAGAGCTGGTTTTACATGAAGTGCGCCGTGTATTGCGTCCGGGTGGGTTGCTATATGTCAGTGACTTGTATACCCGCGGACAATCAGTATGTCTGGCTGGGCAGGTAATGCGGGTAGATCCACTGGATATGCAACAGAAACTCATTCATTCTGTAGGCCTTTCTTTATTAAGTACTACCATTGAGGATAAACATCTGGTTGAGTACTACGCTACTTTGATATTTGAGTCCGGTCGAGATGCCTCCTGTCAGGCACTAGGGTTGCTGCCGGAAACGGATGTGCGACAGTGGGGCTACTATACGTCAGTATATGTTGCTCCAGCGGAACGAGAGATTTTGCTGCTGCCGAATGAATTGCGCTGTTGGCAATTGAAACAGGCCTCAAATGCAATTATTCGCGCCAAAAAGTTGAGTCAATACTATCAAAAATCTCTGAAGGGCTACTCAATAGAACGGATTCTATCGGAACATTCCCTTCGCTCACTGCCTTTTTTGACAGCGGAGCAGGTTCGTCAAGAAGGGATGCAGCTTCTAGCAGTACCGCTAAGCGAGACGGCACGGATTCGTACCGTGCGCTCCTCCGGCACATCAGGACCAGCAAAACGCATCTATTTTTCCAAAGAAGATTTATCCCGCACTGAACGTTTTTTTGCGGTAGGAATGCGTTTAATCGTCGGTGCGCGCTATTGTTCCATACTGTTTTCGGACAATAGCCCCTGCAGTGCAGCTGCTCTGCTGCAGCGCAGCCTGGCTCGCATTGGCGTGACAGCAAATATTTATGGTCGTCCCCGTTCAATGTCGGATATAAAATCACTGGAGACGGACTGCGGTTGTCTGGTCGGACATCCTACAGATCTATACTACATTGCCTGCCATCGCCCTCAACTGCGTCCATCTTCCGTACTGCTAAGCGCCGACTACATTCCACCCGTGCTGATATCTCGTCTGGAAATGATTTGGGGATGTCCAGTCTATACCCATTACGGGATGACCGAAACATGCTATGGACTGGCGGTACAATGCCCTTTTTCGGTAGGGCAGCGCCTGCGTTGGCAGGACTTTTATGTAGAAATCATAGATCCCGTCACCGCTCAGGAGTTGCCAATTGGGGCAGAGGGAGAAGTTGTTCTTACTTCCCTGTATCCGGATTCAGCTATGCCGTTAATCCGTTACCGTACAGGAGATATTGCTAGTCTTCTGCCTTCCGCTCCTTCTTGTAACCAGTGGGAACCGTGCTTATCCCATGTGAAAGGACGAATCAAAAACCTGACGGACACATGGGGAATTCACCAACTGGATGATTTGATTTTTTCCTTCCCCGGTGTGATCTCCTACTATCCCGAAGCCTGCGAGCAGGGATTAAATTTACAGATAGAAGGCTTTCTGACCGACACAGAACGGCTTTTTCTGCAAAATCATATTCCCTCATTGCATCAAATTACGTTTAAAGAAACCCCTCCATGGATAACCGGGGAAAAACGGAATATACGTCTCTGCAAGTAATCCCCTTGGATATCTACGATACCTAATCTCAATCAGCTTAACAAAACCCCTGGTGCTAAAATATAACGTTCCGCAACGTTGCGTGACGCCTACACCGGTACTGGCAGTTCTGCAAACCTGGCGGTTGGCACACTCGAGCTCGGCTCTGTTTCAGCCGAAGCCAGCAATTCCCGCTCCCAACGGTAATAGGTTGTTGCGTTGATTTCTTCTTGTCTGCACCACACCGCACTGACAGGCCGCTGCTGCGGCAGTCCCGTATTCGTGCCGCCCACTCCTGCAGCTTTACACGGTGTTTCAACTCTGCGCTTGTCATCCTGATACCTCCAATCAAAACCTCTGGCTATGGAGATGTCCCTATCTCCATAGTCCAGAAATGCCATAAGCTGCTGTTTCTGGTTCAGGGAATACCGTACCGCATCCTCCAGCTTGCTGCCCTTTTCCGGGTGGATCGATTTCAGCCATGCAAAATACTCCTCCAGAAGGGGCAAAACCACATTCTGGCGGTACTCTTTCCGAGCCTTGACATCGGCACATATGTATTTCTTCTCCAGAGAGAACAGCTTCGTGCAATACCGAAATCCTACGGCGGCTTTGCTGGTTTTCACAGTTGCGCCGTCTGGCATGGCCTCCCGCCATTTTCGCCTGGCATGGGCCCAGCAGCCGCAGTGGGTCACCTTCTGCACCTGATTGTATCCTGCGTAGCCATCCGTTATCAGGCATCCGCTAAAGCCTTTCAGAAAGCTCTCCGGGCGTTTGCCGCTCCGGTCAGGCTGGTACTCAAAGATGCGAATATGCTGGCTGCTGTATTCTCCGCTGGCATAGAGCCACATTCTGGATTCTGAGGCGGCAGGCTTGTTGTCCTCTTTCAGCACCTGCACCACTGTTTCATCCGCGTGGATCACGGATTGTTCCAGAAGCTGCCGCTTCATATGCTTGTACAGCGGCTTCAGCCAGCTCTGGGCACACCGGATCACCCAGTTGGCCATGGTGGCCCGGCTCAGCTCCACACCCTGTCTCGCCCAGATCTTCTCCTGCCGGGCCAGAGGAACTCCGTCCACATACTTCTTCGTCATAACATCTGCCACAGTAGAGGGAGATGCCAGAGAGTGCTTCATAAGAGGAGGCGGCGTTCTGGTGGTAATGATATGGGCAAAGCCGGTATCCTTCTCACACTTGTCGCAGGCATAGGTGCAGCTGTAGTATTCCAGAATCTTCTCAGACTGCGGGATAATGATGAGTTCCCTGCGGACGAGCTTCTTACCAATGAGCTTAAAAGTGCCGCCGCACTTGTCACAGGTAAGCCTGGATTCCGGAAGGTCAATTATAATTTCTTCTACAGGAAGATTCTTTGCCAGCTCGTCAATGGTTCTTTTCTTCTTCCGGGCATGCGCTTTTACGGTAAGGGTTTCCTCCGTAGGTTCCTCCGCCTTGCTGTCCTGACAGATCTCCGCCTCATTGAACAGGCTCATTTGGTCTTCGCTCAGAACATAGGTCTTCTTCTCGCTGGACTGGCCGAAGCGGGCTCTCTGCGCATTGGCAAGGATCTCATTCATGTGCTCCAGCTTCCGCTTCAGCTCCGCGTTTTCCTTCTGCAGTGCTTCTACAGACTGGGTCAGCGGGCGGATGAGCTCCGCAACTTCCGCGGCAGTATATGTGATTTTCCTGTCTGCTGCGGCCATGAATTCTCCTCCCAAAAAGCAACTTTAACCTGCCTTTATTATACCATAAAGGCAGGTTAAAGTACAGAAATATATGCAATTTTTGGAACATTTTTGTCAGAATAGATCCCTTGGTTTCCCTTTACGGATGGCCGTTTTCTGCTCGATCCGAAGCCCTTCCATGAGCCAGCGGAAACTCTGGGGAT
>OLPI01001125.1_pt1 | contig 24196 bp, 19 predicted proteins | sample 1672361 | NCBI WGS metagenome assembly OLPI01 (sample SAMEA3136675, study PRJEB25190) | human gut metagenome
GCCGGTCGCTTGGTATTATGATTATGCGGGAAATCGAGCCCTTACTTGGCGTCCTTGATGGCAGCCTGTGCGGCGGCCAGACGGGCGATGGGCACGCGGAAGGGGGAGCAGGACACATAGTCCAGACCCACGCGGTGGCAGAACTCCACGCTGGAGGGGTCGCCGCCGTGCTCGCCGCAGATGCCCAGATGGATGTCGGGGCGGGTGGCGCGGCCCAGCTTGCAGGCCATATCCACCAGCTTGCCCACACCGACCTGATCCAGCCGGGCGAACGGATCGCTCTCATAGATCTTGTTGTCGTAGTAAGCGGGCAGGAACTTGCCGGCATCGTCACGGCTGAAGCCAAAGGTCATCTGAGTCAGGTCGTTGGTACCGAAGGAGAAGAACTCCGCCTCGGTGGCGATGGCATCAGCGGTCAGCGCAGCGCGGGGGATCTCGATCATGGTGCCCACCAGGTACTTCATATTCATACCGGCAGCAGCCAGCTCCTCGTCAGCGGTCTTGACCACCACGTCCTTGACGAACTTCAGCTCCTTGACCTCGCCCACCAGGGGGATCATGATCTCGGGAACCATGTTCCAGTCGGGGTGCTTCTTCTGGACGTTGATGGCGGCGCGGATGACGGCACGGGTCTGCATAACGGCGATCTCCGGGAAGGTGACGGCCAGACGGCAGCCGCGGTGGCCCATCATGGGGTTGAACTCATGCAGGGAGGCGATGATGGCCTTGATCTCGGCCACGGACTTGTTCATATCCTTGGCCAGCAGCTCGATATCGGCCTCCTCGGTGGGAACGAACTCGTGCAGAGGGGGATCCAGGAAACGGATGGTGACAGGGCAGCCTTCCATGGCCTCGTAGATACCCTCGAAGTCGCCCTGCTGCATGGGCAGCAGCTTGGCCAGCGCCTTCTCACGCTGCTCCACGGTGTCGGAGCAGATCATCTCACGGATGGCGGCGATACGGTCACCCTCGAAGAACATATGCTCGGTACGGCACAGGCCGATACCCTCGGCGCCCAGCTCACGGGCCTTGGCGGCGTCGTGGGGGGTGTCGGCGTTGGTGCGGACCTTCAGGCGGCGATACTTGTCGGCCCAGCTCATGATGCGGCCGAAGTCGCCGCCCACGCTGGCGTCCACGGTAGGCATAGCGCCGTCATAGATGTTGCCGGTGGAGCCGTCCAGGCTCAGCCAGTCGCCCTCGTGATAGGTCTTACCGGCCAGAGTGAACTGCTTGTTGGCCTCGTCCATGACGATAGCGCCGCAGCCGGAGACGCAGCACTTGCCCATACCACGGGCCACAACGGCGGCGTGGGAGGTCATACCGCCGCGAACGGTCAGGATGCCCTGGGCGGCCTTCATGCCCTCGATATCCTCAGGAGAGGTCTCCAGACGAACCAGAACTACCTTCTCGCCACGCTCCGCCCATGCCTTGGCATCCTCGGCGGTATACACGATCTTGCCGCAGGCAGCGCCGGGAGAGGCGGGCAGCGCCTTGCCCACGGGGGTGGTGGCCTTCAGGGCCTTGGGGTCGAACTGGGGGTGCAGCAGGGTGTCCAGATTGCGGGGATCGATCATGGCGACGGCCTGCTGCTCGGAGATCATGCCCTCGTCCACCAGGTCGCAGGCGATCTTCAGGGCGGCGGGAGCGGTACGCTTGCCGTTGCGGCACTGCAGCATATACAGCTTGCCGTGTTCCACGGTGAACTCCATGTCCTGCATGTCGCGGTAGTGATCCTCCAGAATGCCGCAGACCTTCACGAACTCGTCGTAGGCCTCGGGGAACTTCTCGGCCATCTCGGCGATGGGCATGGGGGTGCGGACACCGGCCACCACGTCCTCGCCCTGGGCGTTGGTCAGGAACTCGCCCATCAGCTTCTTGGCGCCGGTGGCGGGGTCACGGGTAAAGGCAACGCCGGTGCCGCAGTCGTCGCCCATGTTGCCGAAGGCCATAGACTGGACGTTGACGGCAGTACCCCAGGAGTAGGGGATATCATTGTCGCGGCGGTACACGTTGGCGCGGGGGTTGTCCCAGGAACGGAACACGGCCTTGATGGCGCCGATCAGCTGCTCCTTGGGGTCGGTGGGGAAGTCCTCGCCGATCTTGGCCTTATACTCGGCCTTGAACTGCATGGCCAGCTCCTTCAGGTCGTTGGCGTCCAGCTCCACGTCCTGGGTCACGCCCTTCTTCTCCTTCATGGCGTCGATGAGCTGCTCGAAGTACTTCTTGCCCACCTCCATGACCACGTCGGAATACATCTGGATAAAGCGGCGATAGCAGTCCCATGCCCAGCGGGGGTTGTTGGACTTGGCGGCGATGACGGCCACCACGTCCTCGTTCAGACCCAGATTCAGGATGGTGTCCATCATGCCGGGCATGGAGGCGCGGGCGCCGGAGCGCACGGAGACCAGCAGGGGATTCTCGTGATCGCCGAACTTCTTGCCGGTGATCTTTTCCATCTTCTCAATATATTCCATGATCTCGGCCATGATCTCGTCGTTGATCTGGCGGCCGTCCTCATAGTACTGGGTGCAGGCCTCGGTGGTGATGGTAAAGCCCTGAGGCACGGGCAGACCGATGTTGGTCATCTCAGCCAGGTTGGCGCCCTTGCCACCCAGCAGCTCACGCATCTTGGCGTTGCCCTCGGTGAACAGATAGCAATACTTTTTGCTCATTTACATATCCTCCATATCACAAAAAAATATCTTCATTTTCCGGAATTTTTGGTTATTTTGGGGACTTTTGCTTCTTTTTTGTTAAATGTACCCCTTCAACCGCTTTATTATAACCAGCTTTTCCCATAAAAGCAAGTATATTTTCCGTTTATTTCCCCGTTTTTCTTACAAATATCCAAAATGGAACAATCTTTTTTGCAGAATCCACTGTCAGGACTTGCGGTATCCCCTTATTTTATGGTATACTATTATGAATTTGTGAAAAAGCGGTATCATTTTACCGGCTGCGGAGGGCACGATGGCACAGGCGGCAGACTACAACAGCACATGGGCCGGCGCCGTTCGCGCGGCGGCGAACCGCGGTCAGCTGAGCCACGCGGTGATCCTGACCGGCGAGGGGGACAAGCTGTCTCCGGCCCGCTATATCGCCGCGGCGCACTTGTGCCGCAGTGAGGGGCAGCGTCCCTGCCTGCAATGCAATGCCTGCCGTAAGGTGATGGAGGGCATCCATCCCGACGTGACGGAGGTGCGGGACGACGACCGCAAGGAGCTGGCGGTGGATACCATCCGGGCGCTGCGGCAGGACGTCTACATCCGGCCCAACGAGGGCGAGCGGAAGGTCTATCTGTTCACCGACTGTGCCCAGCTGAACGAGCGGGATCAGAACGTGCTGCTGAAGATCGTGGAGGAGGGTCCGGCCTACGCCGCCTTCGTATTCTGCGCCGACACGCTGCACGCGCTGCTGCCCACCATCCGCTCCCGCTGTGTGGAGCTGCGGCTGGAGGGACAGGACGCGGCCCTTGAAGAAAACGAAGCGGCGGCAGAGCTGTGCCGCGTGCTGGCCCGGCGCGATCCGCTGGCGCTGGCCGCCCACCTGACAGGGCTGGAGAACCGCCGCATGAAGCGGGAGCAGCTGCTGGCCATGATGGAGGGCGCGTGGCAGGCATCCGCCGACGCGCTGCTGGCCGTCTGCGGACGGAGCGGCAGCTGCGGCGAAGGCGCGGAAGCCCTGCGGAGCGTCTTTGACCGGCGGCAGCTTCAGGCGCTGAGCGACCTCTTTCGCCGCTACTGCAGCGAGTGCCAGTACAACGTAGGCGTGGGCCATGTGCTGGGCGCGCTGAACGCGGAGCTGACCGATATTCTGACACTGTGATTTTTTCCCTTCAGAAAGGAAGGTATACCTGATATGGCAACTGTGATCTCTGTCCGCTTTCGCAGCGGCAGCAAAACCTACTATTTTGACCCCCGCGAGCTGACGATACACCCCGGCGACGACGTGGTGGTGGAGACCGCGCAGGGCGCGGAATTTGCCCAGTGCGTGGAGGGCAACCACGACGTGGCCGACGAGGCGGTGGTGAAGCCGCTGCGTCCCGTGCTGCGCATCGCCACCGACAACGACCGCCACACGGCGGCCTATAACCGCAGCCGGGAAAAGGACGCCTTTGATATCTGCCAGAAGAAGATCCTCCAGCACGGACTGGAGATGAAACTGGTGCGGGTGGAATGCAGCTTTGACGGCAGCAAGATTCTGTTCTTCTTCACCGCCGACGGCCGCGTGGACTTCCGCGAGCTGGTAAAGGATCTGGCCGGCGTGTTCCGCTCCCGTATCGAGCTGCGGCAGATCGGCGTGCGGGACGAGGCCAAGATGCTGGGCGGTCTGGGCATCTGCGGACGGCCCTTCTGCTGCGCGTCCTACATGGACGAGTTCGTCCCCGTGTCCATCAAGATGGCCAAAACTCAGAACCTGAGTCTGAACCCCACCAAGATCTCCGGCACCTGCGGACGGCTGATGTGCTGCCTGAAATACGAGCAGGACGCCTACGAGGATGCCATTAAGCGGATGCCCAAGGCGGAGTCCTTCGTGGTAACGCCGGACGGCCCCGGCAACGTCAGCGATATCAACGTACTGAAAGAGACGGTGAATGTCCGTCTGGACGAGCGGCCCGACGCCCCCCGCTGCTATCACAACTGCGAGGTGTGCGTACTGCGCAACGGCAAGGGCAGCCGCGAGGGCATTGCCGTCCCCAAGGAGCGGCCGGAGCGCTACGTGGAGCCGGTAGCCGCCGAGGAAATGCTGATCCCCAACCTGTTTGCCGATTACGGCACGGATACCTCTGCCGACGGCGACGCGGCAGAAGCACGACCCTCCCGCCGCCGCAGCCGCGGCGGACGCCGCCGGGGCGGCAGCGGCAAGGCCGCCGCGCCTGCCGAGACGGCAGCACCGCAGCAGGTGGAGTCCAAGAAGGAAAAGCCCACCAATAAACCGGCCAAGCCCCAGCCGCCAGTTCCTACCTCCGAAAAGGACGGCGAAGCACCTCGCCGCGAGGGCGAAGGCGGCCAGCGCCGCCGCAGATCCCGTGGCCGGGGCGGTCGCGGCAATGCGCCGTCAGGCAAGCCCGCAGCAGAGCCCAACAACGCACCCGCACCCAAGTCCGCTCCGGCACAGGAGTCCGCGCCCCGTCAGGGGGGTGAGGGCGGCCAGCGCCGTCCCCGCCGCAGAGGCGGACGCCGCCACGGCGGCGGCAAGACCGGCGGCACGCCCGGCAGCGAGGCATAAGTGCTATGGGAAAGTTTACCGGCGTACTGATCGCCAGCGATTTTGACAACACCCTCATCTACACGGAAAACGCTCTGAAGGGACTGGAGCCCATGCCGGAGCTGCTGCCGGAAAACCGGCAAGCCATCGAGTATTTCATGGCTCAGGGCGGCACGTTTTCCATCGCCACGGGCCGTGCGCTGCCCTCCTTCAACGGAGTGCGGCAGGGTCTGCCCATGAACGGCCCCACCATTCTGTTCAACGGCGCGGCCATTTACGACTTCCAGAAAAACGAATACCTGTACACAGCCTTTCTGCCGGACACGGTGCGGCCCCATATCACGCAGGTGCTGGACGCGTGGCCGGAGGCGGCGGTGGAGCTGTACCACGATGACAACGCCATTTTCGCCGTCCACGCCAATGAACTGACCGAGGCGCACCTTCATCTGACACACGAGCCCACCTCTCTGCTGGACTCCGTCGATCAGGCGCCCTCTCCCATCAGCAAGGCCCTGTTTGAGATCGTGCCGGAGAAGCTGGACGGCCTGTGCCGCTATGTCAGCGCCCAGCCCTGGGCTTCCCAGTATGAGATCGTGCCCAGCAGCGTCTACCTGCTGGAGCTGACCGCCAAGGGCGCCAGCAAGGGCGAGATGGTGCAGCGTCTGGCCCGGCTGCTGGACATCTCTATGGAGAACGTCTACTGCGTGGGCGACCACGCCAACGATCTGGGGATGCTGGCTCTCTCCGCCATCCCCTTTGCCCCGGAAAACGCCATTGAATCGGTGCGTCAGGTGCCCGGTATCCACATCCTGCCGGACGCCCGTCATGGGGCGATCGCCGCCCTGATCCGCGAGCTGGATCAGCGGTATTGAGGGCGAATTGGATATTTTTGGAAACGCTTGTTCATACAATGTTCACTTGACGCTGCGCCGGAAACAGAGTATGATAGCTTTTGGAGAAATTTAAGAACTTTCAGGTGAGTATCCCATGAAACAAACCCAAATACCCCCCACACCCCCGCAGGACAAGGAGCCGGACAATAATAACAGATCCCTCTCCTCCCTGTGGAACCTGTGGGTCGATAATTTGAAGGAGTGGCTCTTCTATCTGGTCGAGGAGCATGGCCACCACCAACGGGCGGATATCTCCGGCTGGATTGACAAGCTGCGGCAGCGGATCCGGTCGTTCATGACCTCGCTGCGGCGGGACATGCGGCACCAGAAGAACGCCAGCCGCCACCGGAAATTCCCGGAATCGGATTACGGCATCGCCCAGTTCTGCCTCTATGTGGCAGGTAGCATCCCCCGCGTGACCTCCGCCATCCATGAGCGCCTGACCTTGCGCCGCCGCAAGCATATCGACGCGGCCCACGCCTTCCAGAAGCAGGTGGATAAGGTAAAAACTCATCCCGTGGCCTTCCTCAGCGGCGCGCTGGTGGTGGTGGCGGTGTGTGCGTTGCTTTCCCTTTACACCATCGGCACCACCGCCGCCTATGACGGCAACGACCTTGGCACCGTATCGGGCATCCGCACCGTCAACGCCGTGGTGGACGATCTGGAAAATATCACCCGCGAAACGCTGGGTGACGAAAGCTACACCGTGGACATGGACAAGCTGGACACGCAGGTGGGCGTTGTCCGCCGCCAGTCGGTGGAGAGCCGCGAGGAATTCACGGACAACCTCTCTGACGAGCTGGGCATGGTGGAATACGCCTACGCGCTGTACATCGACGGCGAACCTGTGGCCGCCACCACCTTCCCCGGCGCGCTGGACGAGCTGCTGGATCAGCTGAAGAAGGGCTATATCACCGCCAACACGGTGGATTCCTACTTTGTGGAAAATGTTGAGATCAAGCAGGAGTACGTGGACGCGTCGCTGGTGATGAATCTGGGCAACATTGCCGAGATCCTCAACGCCACCAAGGCCGGCGAGGTCACGTATACCGTGCAGGCCGGTGACAGCTATTACTACATCGCCGAGCTGTACGGCATGTCGGTGGACGATCTGCTGGACATGAACCCCGGCTATGATCCCAAGCTGCTGCGGGTGGGCGATGTGCTGACCATCTCCAACGCCGTCCCCTACCTGACCATCGTGAATGTGGAGCGGCAGAACTACGTTCAGGACATTCCCTACGAGGTGGAGTATCAGGACGACAATACCATGTATCAGGGCGACTATAAGGTGCTGTCTGCCGGTGAATTCGGCAAGGCGGATGTGACCGCCAACGTCACCTATATCAACGGTGAGGAGACGGCTCGTCAGATCGTGGCCTCTGTCACCCTCAGCGATCCCGTCACCGAGACCCAGGCCCGCGGTACGATCCCCCGTCCCACCTGGTTCCCCACCGGCAGCTTCCGCTGGCCCTGCAACGGCACCATCACCTCTTACTTCGGACGCCGCAACACCGGCATCAAGGGCGCCAGCACCTATCACGAGGCTATCGACATCGCCAACAGCTACGGTACGCCGATCTATGCCTCCGACGGCGGCACCGTTACCTATTCCGGTTGGCGGGGCGGTTATGGCTATCTGGTCATCATTGACCATGGCAACGGCTATCAGACCTATTACGGTCATAATAGTTCGCTGGTCGTCTCAGTGGGCGAGCATGTCTATAAGGGACAGCAGATCGCCCGCATGGGCTCCACCGGTGTGTCTAGCGGCAACCACTGTCATTTCGGTATCCTAATCAACGGTACGTTTGTCAACCCCTTGAACTATCTGTAAACAGAAACCTTTCGGGAAAAGAGGAGAATTTCATGAAGCATTTTGTTTCCGCACTGTTGTGCACCGCGTTGTGCGCACTGACCGTCGTCCCCGCATGGGGCGTCACCCCTGCTCTGACCGGCGACACCAGCAACATCCCCCTGCTGATCGTGCTGGCCGCCGTGGCCGTCATCGCCATTGTGGTGCTGCTGATCATGATGAACAAGAAGAAGCGGTAACTGTACAAAAAGGGAAGCCCGGTCGCATGACCGGGCTTCCCTTTTTTGTGTATAAGTCTCGCAGTGTTCGCGGCGCGAACGCTGCGAAAAAATCAAATTATTTTTCTGACGTCGGCACGTTAAGAAAATATGCCAGTGGCATATTTTTAGTGCCGATCTCGGCGGCTATGCCGCCGTAGCGGCCATCTGGATTCTACAGCATTATCAGGACGCGCGTACCCCAAGGGCACTTGTTTCGCTTCGCTCCACGGCACAGCGGCCGCAATCTCTACTACGGAAAAATCGCAAGATTTTCCGCAACTAAAACAGCGTCTCCTGATACGCCAGCTCCACCTGCCCGATGGAGCGCATCTGGGCGGCGTTCTCCGCCGTCAGCGCGTCGCAGATGGCCATCTTCCGGATGATGTTCTGCACCGTGATATCCAGCGCCGTTCCCGCCCGGTAGTCGGCGGGGAAGATAAAATCCACCCGCCCCCTTGCCAGCAGCTCCTCCACGCCGGTACGGTTGGATTCCTGATACACGGCGATAGCCTGGCCGCCGTAGGAGCGCATCATCTTCATGCAGGGCACGTCAGAAAGGCCGTCGCCCACGTAGATCATGTTGGTAAAGGGGATCCGCTTGCTGTCGTCGGGCATGGAGTCGTTCAGCTTCTTATCCTCGCTGACCTCCAGCACGCCCTTGTTGATGCGGTACACAAACTGGGTCTTGTTGGTGAAGTTGACGTCCAGCTTGGGCCAGCAGGCCGCGCCGTCCCGATAGTAAAACTCGCAGGCGTAAATTTTCTTGAAGTGATGGGCAATGCCGCTGCCCTCGATGATCTCCTTCAATCCGGAGGACAGCACGTAGTGCTCCACCGTCACGCCCAGACTGTCGCCAAAGGCATCGATCCGGTCGAACCACTCCCGCACGCCGGGAAACAGCTCGATGGCCTTGCCGCACTGCACCAGATAGTCCCGGTTCAGGGTTTTGCCCTGGGCCCGGCACTCCTCGATCATGGTGTACATATAGGCCAGCAGGCCGTCCATCTGGTTCTCCCAGCCGAAATTGTTGGCCTTCTGCCAGAATTGCGCCGGTGTATAGCCCAGACTGGGGATAAAGGAATAATCCTCCATGTCGGTGGTGCACAGGGTCTTGTCAAAGTCGTACAGCAAGGCGATGATGGGTTTCTGGTTCATGGATTTTTCTCCTTTTGGGTAAAAAAGCGGCCGTAGGCCGCTTTTTCTGTCTTATTCGCCGGTGTAATTGCGGCCAAACTTCAGCTCGTCCAGACTCAGCTTGAAGTCGTCGGAAATGGGCATCTCCTGCGGAGCGGGCTGCTCCGAGGCAGTCTCCGGCTCCGTATGCAGAACGTCGTCCAGATGCTGCATGATATCCTGCTGGATCTCCTTCACCTCGCCGGCAGGCGCAGTCTCCTGATGGGGCAGCTCCATCTCCGGCAGGGAATTCAGGAACTCCTGCTGCTGGGCGCACAGCTCGCTGCCGTGGCGGACAAACTCCGCCAGACTCTGCTTGGCCATGACCAGCTTCTCCTCGGCGTCCTGCTTGTCCTGCTCCAGCTGCGCCAGCTGGGCGGCGTGCTGCTCCTTCGCCTCTTTCAGCAGGTTCTCCTTTTCGGTCTGAGCCTCCTGCACCAGCTTGGCGGCCATCTTCTGAGCCGTCAGCAGCGTGGAGCGCATGGCGTCCTCGGTGGCGCGGTATTCCTCCACCTTTTCCGCCAAGATCTTCAGCTTGGCCTTCAGCGTCACGTTCTCCTTATACAGCGCCGTGTAATCCTCGGTCAGCGTGTCAAGGAACTCATCCACCTGCGCCATGGCATAGCCGTTGCCGAAGCCGGAGGACTTGGGAAATACTTTTTCGGAAACTTCCTGCGGTGTCAACATGGTATATCCCTCCATCTATTTCTGCGCCCGCTTACAGATACAGGCCGTTGTTTTCCAGTTCGTCGATCAGGTCGCCCATGATATCCACACTGTAGGGCGTGATGATATAGGTATTGGCGGCCACCTTCTTGATCTTGCCGTCGCCGGCATAGGCTACGCCGGACAGGAAGTCAATCAGGCGGCGGGCCACGTCCTTATTGGTGGACTCCAGATTCATCACCACCGTGCGCTTTTCCCGCAGGTGGTCGGCGATCTCGCTGGCGTTCTCAAAGCGCTCCGGCTTCACCAGCACCACCTTCAGCGCGGCGGTAGCGTGGATATTCACTACCTTGTTGTGGCGCTCCTCCGGCTGGCGGCGCTCCTCGCGGCGGTCGTCAAAGATGCTTCTGCTGTCGTTCTTTTCAGGCTGTTCCAGCTCCTCATCCTCGTAATCGTAATCCTCGTCGTCATACGGATGAATGATCTTCTTGATCTCGTCCATGAAACCCATTTGAAAGCCTCCCTGTTGTGTATTTTCAGTGGTTGTTTATTTCTGATAGTTGCGTGCGCCGAAGATGGCGGAGCCGACCCGCACCATATTGGCGCCGCAGCGAACGGCGTCGGCATAGTCGCCGCTCATGCCCATAGAGATATATTCCCATTTATTATCGTACATTTCTCGGCTTATGTCAACAAAAAGACGATGAACTTTCTCAAAATATGGTATATTTCCGCCTTTTTCCACCGCAACAGGTGGTATCGTCATCAGGCCCCGCACCCGAATGTGGGCCAGACCCTTGGCGTAGGCCGCCGCCTGTGGCAGCTCCTCCGGCGCGAAGCCGGACTTTGCCTCCTCGCCGCCGATGTTGACCTCCAGCAGCACGTCCTGCACCAGCTCCATTCTGGCGGCCACCTTTTCGATCTCGTCCAGCAGTTCTTTAGAGCCCACCGACTGAATCAGCGCCGCCTTGCCCACCACCTGCTTCACCTTGTTGCGTTGCAGGTGGCCGATAAAGTGCAGCGGCGCACCGTCGTAAGCGTTCTCCTTCAGCTTTTCCGTCATCTCCTGCACCCGGTTCTCGCCCAGCGCGTCGATGCCGGCGGCGATGGCCTCCTGACAGGCGGCAGCGTCGTTCATTTTGCTGGCGCCCACCAGCGTGATATCCTTGCCGGTGCGGCCCGTTTCACGGGCGGCCGCGTCGATCTCGGCGCGAATGCGGGCAATATTTTCTCCAATAGCAGACATGGAAGTTTCCCCTTTCTATATATTTAAGCTGCGGCGAAGCGCCGCATTGTTTATCCGATCACCTTGCCGTCGCTCAGGTCTGCCGAGGTGACGATCACCTCGTCGCCCTGCCGCAGCATGCTGGAGTCATCCTCGGCGGACACCGCCTCGGTCAGCACGTAGCCGTCGCCCTGATAGACCACTTTGACGGGCTTGAATTTGGCCCGCACACCCAGGCGGCAGTACACGCCGGTCACGCCCTCCTCGCTGACCCGCAAGGCGTTGGACGGCAGGCGCAGCCCCTCGTAGGTGCGCAGCACCAGCGTGGCCGACTGATGGCGCATCAGCGTGGTCTGGGCAATGTATTTCTCGCTGTGCAGCAGCAGGACACGGTGCCCGTTCTCGCTGCGGGAGATGCTGTCGATGGTCATTCGCAGGTCGATATTCAGTCCCTTGGCAAACCGCACCGTCACGGTGGAGCGGCCCTCCAGCTGCTCCGCCTGGGCGTCGGTAATGCTGGCGGCGTAGTACCAGGTGTCGCCGTAGATCAGCTTGCCCACATTGGCGCTGTCGCTGCTGACGGGCTTGACGCTGTTCAGCTTGCTGTATGTCAGGTCGTCCTTCAGAAAGTCCAGCGTCAGCACCGACTCATAGCCGTCGCAGGCGGCGGAGTAGATACCCGCCTCCGGCGCGGTGATAGCCGTGCCGTTCAGAGAGCTCTCCAAGTCGCTGATGGACTGCTCCGTGGCCTTGATCTCCGCCTCGATCTCCTCCTGAGAGGATGAGGTAAAGTCCCGCTTCAGCACAGCGCTTTTCAGGGCGGAGACCTCCTCGTCCGCGCCGCTGTACTCCCCGCCGGCGATGGACTGCCGCAGGGTCAGGATGCCGCTGTTGATGGTGGAATCCAGCTTCAGCGCCGCGTCCGGGTCCAGATAGGAGATCAGGGAAAAGGACAGCTGCTCCAGCCGCAGCTGTAGCGCCTCCAGCTGTTCCACACGGGTCAGCGCGCCGCTGTCGGGATAGGCGGTGGCCATGGTCTGGTTCTTGCCTACCCGCTCGCCTTCTGACAGGCTGTGGCCCAGCGTGGCGGCGTCGGAGTGGAACGTCTCCTCCTCCCGTACCAGATAGCCGCTGATCTCGATAGTCTGTTCCTCGACAGAGGCGTAGACCAGCGTGGTATTGATGGGATCGGAGAAATACCGGTAGGCCTGCACGGCGAAATAGACCACCGCAGCCGCCAGCACCACCACGGATAATATTTTGAAAATCGGTGTGGATGATGATTTCATATCCCGCTCCTTGTGTATATCTCTTGTGCTGTGTGTTTGCAAATATCCCGTAGGGGCGGATGCCCACATCCGCCCGCCGTTGGTGTAATGGTTTCTTGCTGTCGCTTGTAGGGGCCGACGACTCTGTCGGCCCTATCGGTGGCTCGGATGTTTATCGTCAGGGCGGACAGAGTCGTCCGCCCCTACGGATCCGGCTGGCTGTTTTACATCTCCTCCGTCTCCTGAAAGCTCACCGCTCGCGCCGGGGCGATGGTGGAGATGGCGTGCTTATAGATCACCTGCTGGCGGCCCTCGCTGTCCAGAATGACCACAAAGCAGTCAAACCCGGTGATGGTTCCCCGCAGCTGAAAGCCGTTCACCAGAAACATGGTGACGGGGATCTTCTGCTTCCGGGCCTGGGCCAAAAATACTTCCTGAAGATTATTTGTCTTTTGCATAGCGTCCTCCTATGTATCTTTTTGTACGGACGCTATCTCTATAGGACAACCTCCGCCGTGATTCAGCATAAACCACGGCTATGGAGATATTCTGTCGCTTTTTGCAATCCCTCCGGGAAATTTGGTTGCCGCTGCCAGCGCACCCAGAAAATATCCGGATTCCGCCGCAGCCATGTCAGCTGCCGCTTGGCGTACTGCCGGGAGCGAAGCTTCACCTCGGCGATGGCTTCCTCCGTGGTGGCCGTACCCTCGGCTACCGTCAGAAACTGCTTGTAGCCGATGGCCTGCAAGGCCGTGGCGTCACGGGGCAGGCCGCTGTCCAGCAGAGCCTTCACCTCCGCCAGCAGCCCCTGCTCCACCATGATATCCACCCGGCGGTCAATGCGGTCGCGGAGATCCTGCCGGTCGATGAAATCCAGCCCGATATACAGGGCGTCGTATTTGGGCGGCTGCTGCCGCTCCAGACGGTCATGCTCGGTGATGGTCCGGCCGGTCTCCTGCCACACCTCCAGCGCACGGATGATGCGCTTTTCATCCCGCAGGTGGAGCTTTTCCGCCGCAATGGGGTCAATACGGCGCAGCTCCTCCAGCAGCGTTTCAATGCCCTCGTTCCGGGCGCGGCGCTGCAATTCCTGCCGTATCTCCGTGCCCTGCGATCCGGCGGCAAAGTCCGTACCCCGGATCAAAGCGTCCAGATACAGCCCTGTGCCGCCCACCAGCACCGGCAGCTTGCCCCGCCGCAAGATATCCTGCACGCACAGATCCGCCGCCTGCACATACCGTGCCGCCGACCAACTCTCCGCCGGGTCGGCCACGGCTACCATGTGGTGGGGGATGCCCTCCATTTCCTCGGCCGTCGGTGCGGCGGTCCCCACCGCCATGCCCCGGTAGATCTGCATGGAGTCCACGCTGACCACCTCGCCGTTAAAGCGCTTGGCCAGCGCCACGCCCATTTTCGTTTTTCCCGTGGCGGTAGGGCCCACCACGCACAGCACTGTGGCCATTGGCGTCACTCCCCAATTACGCTCGTTTGAACATCTTCTCGATGTCGTATTTGCTCAATTGATACTTCACCGGTCTGCCGTGGGGACAGTACAGGATCTCCCCCGACTGCACCTTTTCCACCAGCGCCGTCAACTCCGTGGCGTCGGTGGTCATACCGGCCTTGATGGCGCTCTTACAGGCCATGGTGTGCAGCAGCTCGTCCCGTGCGCCGTTGGGATCGGCGCGGCTCAGCGCCAGCTTTTGGGCCAGCTCCTCCAGCGTGACGGCGGCGTCCGCCGCCAGAATGTCCGCCGGAACCTCCCGGATCAGCACCGTGCCGCCGCCGAAGTCCTCGCAGACGAAGCCGAACTCCTGCAGCAGCGGCAGGTTGTCCAGCACGGCGGCATAGCTCTCCGGCTCCAGCTCCACCGTTTCCGGCGTCAGCAGCGGCTGAGCCATCAGGGGCTGGCGGTTGGCCTTCAGCACGTCGAACCGCAGCCGCTCGTGGGCGGCGTGCTTGTCGATGAGCCACACGGTTTCGTGCTCGTCCTCGCAGATGATGTAGGTTTTCAGCACCTCGCCCACCATGCGCCACGGCGCTTCCTTCACCGGCTCCATGGTCTGCTGCTCCGGCTCCTGCGGCATGGTGATGGTCTCCTGCGCCGGTGCTTCCGGTACTGCGACTGTCTCCGGTTCGGCGGGTTTTTCTGTCAACGCCTCTGCCTTTACAGGTGGTGTGATCTCATAGGTGCGGCCCGTCAGGGGCGAGGATGTTACGATGGGCTTCTCCGGCTCCGCCACATCCCGGACGTAGACCGTCTCGGCGCTGTGGGGCCGCTGGGCCATGGCGGGCACGCTGTCCCGGATGACGTTTTTCGTGGCCGGGGCGGCGCTTTTGGGCAGGAAGCTGCCCAGCGGCTTTTTCTCCTCCGCCGGGGCGGCAGCCTTCTCCTTAAACTCCCGCGCTGTCATTTTCTGGAAAAATTCCGGTACATTATCGGGCTTTTTGGGGGCCTTTTCTGCGTTTAATGCGTCCAGAATGGTGTAATATACCGCGTCAAACACAGCTTTATCCGACACGAACTTCACCACCGTCTTGGCGGGGTGGACGTTCACGTCCACCCGATCCGCAGGCAGCGTCACGTGCAGGACGCAGCCGGGGAACCGCCCCTTGAGGAGCTGGTTCTTATAGGCTTCCTCCAGCGCCGCCGTCAGCAGCTGGGACTTGACGAACCGGCCGTTGACGAAAAACACCTGCTTGCCACGGCTGCCGTGGCCGTTGAGGGGCTTGGTGACAAAGCCCTCCACCTTCACATCGCCGCCGCTGCCGGAAATGGGCAGCAGGCCAAGGGCGAAATCTCGCCCCATGGCGGCGTAAATGGCGGACAGCAGCTGGCCGTCACCGGGGGTATGCAGCACCTCCTGCCCGTCCCGCAGCAGCTTGAAGGACACGTCGGGATGGCTCAGCGCCAGATGCTGCACCACGCCGGACACCGCCGCACCCTCGGCGCTGTCCTTCTTCATGAACTTCATCCGGGCGGGGGTGTTGTAGAAGAGATCCCGGACGCAGATGGTGGTGCCCTCCGGGCAGCCGGTAGGCTCCGTCTGGCCGGGCTTGCCGCCCTCCAGATGGAGCGCCGCGCCCATCTCCGTACCGGCGGCGCGGGAAAAGATATCCACACGGCTGACGGCGGCGATGGCGGCCAGTGCCTCGCCCCGGAAGCCCAGCGTGCCGATGGCTGTCAGATCGGCGGCGGCACGGAGCTTGCTGGTGGCATGGCGCAGAAAGGCGGTGGGCAGCTGCTCCGCCGGAATGCCGCAGCCGTTGTCGGTGATGCGGATGTAGGTCAGGCCGCCGTGCTCGATCTCCGCCACAATGGCGGAGGCTCCCGCGTCGATGGCGTTCTCCAGCAGCTCTTTGATGACGCTGGCGGGACGCTCCACCACCTCGCCGGCGGCGATAAGATCCGCCACATGGGGCGGCAGGCATTGGATCTGCGGCATGGTTCCTCCTTGTTGGGTGTCGATGGGTAGAAATGGGTGTTGGAAATCGTGTGTAGGGGGCCGACGTCCTCGCTATGTGAGAAGCCGTCTCCTCGGCCCCCTCTGACGAGGGGGCTGTCAGCGAAGCTGACTGGGGGAGAGACGACGAAACAACAATGGCATGGTGCATGTCAGGTCTCTCCCTCCGTCATGACCTTCGGTCATGCCACCTCCCTCGTCAGCGGGAGGCACTGAAATGGCGCATTTCTGGCAGTGCGGTGCGTCATCGGGCGGGCGACCGCAAGGGTCGCCCTTACGCGATCATGTGCAGTTGCCTTGGCGGCGGGGTGTGGTCACCCCCCTACGCACGGGTGTCAATAGCATTTCCGTAGGGCGGCATGACCTCATGCCGCCGCAGCGTCAGGACAGCTTACTTTTCAATTCATATAAAAGATTCAGCGCCTCCAGCGGGCTGAGGGTGTCCACCTGCGCACGGCGGAGCTGGTCGATGACCGCGCTCTCGCTGAGAGCCTCCAATGACACCTGATCCGTCTCCACAGGGGCGGCGTGGGGCTTGCCCGCCTCGTCCTCCAGCTCCTGCAAAATATGCCGGGCACGGGTCAGCACCTGCTTGGGCAGGCCCGCCAGCTTGGCGACCTCGATACCGTAGCTGCGGTCGGCGCCGCCGGAGATGATCTTCCGCAGGAAGATGATATCCTCGCCCCGTGTGCGGACGGCGATGTTATAGTTGCGGACGCCGGGCAGCTCACCCTCCAGCGCCGTCAGCTCGTGATAGTGGGTGGCGAACAGGGTCTTGGCCCCCAGCTTTTTCGGGTCGGCGCAGTACTCCAGCACGGCGCGGGCAATGGACATGCCGTCAAAGGTGGAGGTGCCCCGGCCGATCTCGTCCAGAATCAGCAGACTGTCCGCGGTGGCGGCCTTCAGAATATCGCTGACCTCCGTCATCTCCACCATGAAGGTGGACTGTCCGGCGGACAGGTCGTCGCTGGCGCCGATACGGGTGAAAATGCGATCCACCACGCCGATGCGGGCGGCCCGAGCGGGAACAAAGGAGCCGATCTGCGCCATCAGCACGATCAGCGCCACCTGACGCATGTAGGTGGATTTACCGGCCATGTTGGGGCCGGTGATGATGGCCACCCGGTCATCCTTTTCGCCCATATAAGTATCGTTGGGGACGAACATGCTGTCCCGCCGCATCTGCTCCACCACGGGGTGGCGGCCATCGTGAATTTCGATGACGCCGGACTCGTCCACCACAGGGCAGCAGTAATTGTTCTTCACCGCCACAGCGGCCAGTGAGCACAGGGCGTCCAGCTCCGCCACGATGGCGGCGGCACGCTGCACCCGCGCGGCCTGCTCCGCCACGTGGAGCCGCAGGTCGGTAAACAGCTGATATTCCAGTGCCTTTACCCGATCCTCGGCGGAGAGAATGTCATGCTCCAGATCCTTCAGCTCCTGCGTGATATAGCGTTCGCCGTTCACCAGCGTCTGCTTGCGGATGTAGGTGTCCGGCACCTGATCCTTGAAGGAGTTGGACACCTCGATATAGTACCCGAACACCTTGTTATAGCCGATCTTCAGGGTGCGGATGCCGGTCTTTTCCTTTTCGGCGGCCTCCATGCTGACGACGATGCCCTTGCCGCCGTGGAGGATGGTGCGCAGGCGATCCACCTCGCCGTCGAAGCCGTCCCGGATCAGCTCGCCCTCCCGAACGGAGAAAGGCGGCTCATCCACCAGCGTCTGCCCAATGAGGGCGGCAAGGTCGTTGAGGTCGTCCAGCGCCTCGTTCAGCTGGTGCAGACGGCCCTTTTCAAAGCAGGACAGCTGGGCCTTTACCAGCGGCAGCTTCTCCATGGCGGCGCGCAGGGACGCCAGATCACGGCCGCCTGCCGTGCCGTATACGATACGGCCCACCAGACGTTCCATGTCGGAGATGCCCGGCAAGGCCAGAATCAATTCCTCCCGCGCCACGGTGTGCTCCACCAGCGCCGCCACGGCAGCGCTGCGGCGGTCGATCTCCGTGACGGACAGCAGCGGACGCTCCAGCCACGAGCGCATTAACCGCCCGCCCATGGCGGTTTTCGTCTTGTCCAGCACCCACAGGAGACTGCCCTTCTTCTCCTTGCTGCGCAGCGTCTCCGTCAGTTCCAGATTGCGGCGGGCCGTCAAGTCCAGCTCCATGAACTGGCCCCGGCGGTAGTATTCCAGATCGTCCACGTGGGACAGGTCGGTTTTCTGCGTCTCGTGCAGGTAGCTCAGCAGCGCGCCCAGCGCCAGAAATACCGCCGGGTTGTCCCGGGGCAGACGGTGCAGCGCGTCGTCGCCGAACTGGCGGCGGATCAGCTTTTCCGCCGCCTCCATCTGGAAGCGGCCCGCCGGCAGCTTTTCCAGATGGCAGTTCAGCTTATCCTGCAAAAAGGTATGAAGCGTCTCGTCAAAGAAGGCGGCTTCGTTCACCACCGCCTCGGCGGGGGAAAAGCGGGCCAGCTCGTTGATAAGCTGCTTCACCCGTTCCGGGCCGGAAAAGGCGGTGGCGTGGGCCTTGCCGGTGGTGATGTCGCAGGCGCACAGAGCGGCGTAGTCCTCGTCCAGATAGATACCGGCGCAGAAATTGGAGCGCCCCTCCTCCAGACAGGCGCTGTCGATCACCGTACCGGGGGTGACGACACGGATGATATCCCGCTTCACCAGCCCCTTGGCCTGGGCGGGATCCTCCGTCTGCTCGCAGATGGCCACTTTGTAGCCCTTGGCGATCAGCCGGGCAATGTAGGAGTCCGCAGAGTGATAGGGAACGCCGCACATGGGCATCCGCTCCTCGGCAGGCTTGTCCTTGCTCTTGTCGCGGGTGGTCAGGGTCAGGTCAAGCTCACGGGACGCCGTTTTGGCGTCGGCGCCGAACATCTCATAGAAGTCGCCCAGCCGGAAGAACAGGATGGCGTCCTGATTCTGTTCCTTTATTTGCAGATATTGCTGCATCATGGGGGTCAGTTCTGCCATAGGGGACTCCTTTCAAAATTGCGTATCGCACTCCTGTCATTGCGAGGAGGCCGCAAGGCCGACGCGGCAATCCGTCGGGGCGTTAAGAAAACATGCCGGTGGCATGTTTTCAGCCTCCGATCTCGGCGGCTATGCCGCCGTAGCATCCATCTGAATTTCCACCGCATTGTTAAGAGAACGGATTCCCACGGCCAGTCTGAGGACTGGTCTCGGAATGACAGAGAAAACTTTATACCATCTCGCCGAACAGCGCCCAGGTGTTGCTGTCGGTGATTTTTACATCATGATAATTGCCGATGGCGGACGCGTCGCCCACCAGATGCACCAGCCGTCCTCCGGCGGTGCGGGCCGTCAGCGGCCAGCGGCTGTCGTCGCTCTGGCCGTCGATCAAGCAGCGGAGGGTGCGGCCCACGTATTGGGCGTGAATCTCCTCCGAAATTTTATTCTGGGCGTCGCACAGCCGGTCGAACCACACCTGCTTTTCAGCGCGGGGAACGGGGTCGTCCAGCTTGGCGGCAGGCGTACCGGGCCGGGGAGAGAAGATAAACGTAAACAGCGCGTCGAACCGCACCTGCTCCACTAGCGCCACCGTCTCCATAGCTTCTGCCTCCGTCTCGCCGGGGAAGCCGATGATCACGTCGCTGGTCAGCACCAGCTCCGGCATGACCTTGCGGGCATAGGTGATAAGCTCCAGATAGCGAGCCTTATCATAGGGGCGGTTCATGGCCCGCAGCACCCGGTCGCTGCCGGACTGCACCGGAAGGTGCAGCTGCTTTGCCACGTGGGAACACCGTGCCATGGTGTCGAACAGCTTGAAGCTGGCGTCCTTGGGCTGGGAGGACATGAAGCGGATCAGGTAATCGCCGGGAATTTCATCCAGCGCCGTCAGCAAATCGGCAAAGTCGTAGCCGGTGCCCAAGTCCTTGCCGTAGGAGTTGACGTTCTGGCCCAGCAGGGTGATCTCCTTATAGCCCTCGGCTGCCAGCTGGCGCACCTCGGCGATGATCTGCTCCGGATCGCGGCTGCGCTCACGGCCCCGGACATAGGGCACGATGCAGTAGGAGCAGAAGTTGTTGCACCCGTACATGATGGACACCCAGGCCTTTACCCGGTCCTGCCGCACCACCGGGATGCCCTCGGAGATGGAGCCCGCCTCCTCCGCCACCTGGAACACCCGCCCCCGCTGGGTGAGCAGGGTGTGGATGAACTCGGGAAAGCGCCAGAGGGCGTGGGGCCCGAACACCAGGTCCACGTGGCGGAAGGACTGCTTGATCTTCTCCGCCACATGGGCCTCCTGGGCCATGCAGCCGCACACGCAGATGATCTGCTCCGGGTGGCGGCGCTTCACGTGGACCAGGGCGCCCAGGTTGCCCAGCACCCGCTGCTCGGCGTGCTCCCGGATGGCGCAGGTGTTCAGCAATACCAGGTCCGCCCCCTCCTCCGTGGGGGAGAAGGCGTAGCCCATCCGGGCCAGGTACCCCCGCAGGCGCTCGGAGTCCGCTTCATTCTGCTGACATCCATAGGTGTCTACATAGGCCAGTTTCTGGCCGGGGCGCTGGTCCAGCAGGGCACGAATCTGGTCACACAGGGCCAGCTGGCGGGCGATCTCCGCCGGGGCAATGGTCAGGGTCTGTCTCAAGATGGATTCCTCCGGGTAGTTGGATTTGGGGATAGTGGATACTTACTTATAAAAATACAGTGTGTAGTATAGCACAATTCGACGGATTTTTCAAGGAAAACAGCCCCTTCCCCCGGGAGAATCCAAACATCTTCCAGGGGGATGACAAAAACAGCGGGCAGGGGGTACGTCCTGCCCGCTGTTTTCGCGGTTGTCTCTATGGCCCCGGCCCGGGCCGGAGGCCCTTGGTTCAGGGCATCGGGATTTCGACGCCGCCCACCACAAAGGCGGCAATCTCCTCCACAGGGATGGTTTGCGCGAAGGTTCCGCCCCGGGTACAGACCTCCTTGCCATCCTGGGGCGCCATACTGCCGCCGGTGCTGCCGGTGCCGTCGGAGAGGGAGAGCACCGTACCGTCGGTCCGCTTGAGCCCATGGGGCAGGTCAAACCTGGCCCACTGTTCCTCCTGGGCCTGGGTCATCTGACCGGTGCCGGAGGCCACAGGCTCCGCCTGCTGGTCCACGGTGTACCGCAGATAGTAGCCGATGGGGGAGACCACCAGGGCGTCGATGGTGGCAGTCATTCCGTTCCACTCCAGGGTCTGACCCACCGGCAGCTGCACCGACAGGTCCCCCGCCTTCAGCTGGAACTTCAGGTTCCAGGTCCCCTCCGCCAGGACCTGGGACGCGGTCTCCCGATCGCCCACGGTACGCAGGTCCTGGAGGGTGATCTTCACCGTGCCGCCGGCCTGGGCCTGTTCATGGTAAGACATGGTCTCCACATACTGGATGGCGGCATCGGTGGGGTCGGCGTCATAGAAATAGCTGCTGCCGTGGGCCCCGGTGGTGTTCCGGCCAATGGTGCTGTCCGCGCTGTCCCAGGTCAGGTTCAGCCTGCCCTCCCCTTGGGGAATCTCCTCCACGGAGAAGGCGGTCCCGTCCTCCCGGGCGATGGAATAGGTCATCAGATAGTTGTAGCCATCAAACAGGATGGCCTCCGCGGTGACGGTCACGCCGTTGTCCGTGTCGCTGGCGCCGATGGGATAGCCGATCTGGTCCATCACCTGGGTGTCCGCCGTGGGGCCGAAGACGCCGGCAAAGGCCTGGGCTACGGTTTTCAGCCCCCCTGTGGCCCCGGCCCCCACCGCCAGCACCAGGGCCGCGGCCACTGCCACCGCCGCGATCCGGGGCTTCCAATGGGTCCGGCGGGCCGGGCCGGGCTCCGCCTGCTGCGCCAGGCTTTGGCGCAGGTTTCTGGTCATCCGTGCCTTGGCAACCTGGGAAAAGCAGAGCTCGTCCATCGCCTGGCGGTAGTCCGCTTCTTCACGATATTTCATGTGCATAGTCGTCTCCTTTCAGCAGTGCCCGCAGCTTGCTCCGGCCGCGGCTCAGGTAGGTGTTCACCGACGCCTCACTCTGGCCCAGCAGCCCGCCGATCTCCCGGGCAGAATAGCCTTCATAATAATACAGATAGATCACCTGCCGGTATTTCACCGGCAGGGCCATGACCGCCTCCAGCACGTAGGACGCCGGCGCCTCCGGGGCGGGGGGCTCCGCCACCAGCTCCAGCCCCACGGTCCGCTGCCGGTGGGCGCTGCGCAGCAGGTCCTTGCACGCATTCACTGCGGTGCGGATGATCCACGCCTTCTCATGGTCCCGGCTCTCAAAGACCTGCCCGCTGGTCAGGCACTTGAGAAAGACGGTCTGGCAGATGTCCTCCGCGTCCTGAGCCGAGTGCAAATAGGTGTAAGAAAGCCGCAGGATCAGATCGGAATAGGTATTTACCAACCGTTCGGCCTGCTCCTCGTCCACTTGTCTCACGGTCCTCATCTCCTTTCCAAACCAGCCCGTCGGCTGTGTCAGCAACGTCGCTTCACCTACAATACGAATGAGGGGCGGGAAACCTGACAGGTTAATTCAAAAAATTTTTTCGAAACATCCGCGGCCGCTCTCCGCCCGGCGGACCGGCAAAAAAGCGCCGCGGCAGAAGCTTTTTCTGCCGCGGCGGGAAGGATTGATTATTCATTGTTTTCAGGGGATTTTTCTGGTTCCGGCCTTTCCTCCCTCTCCGCAGATACCTTGTCTCCTGTTCCTTTGGACAGGATCAGGCCGGTGCAGAACACCACAACAGCGCAGAGATAGAGTAAAAGGAAAATGATTACATCCTCCGTCTTCGGCGCAAGGATGGTTCCAAATATCGCCTCACCAACGAGCCCTCCCCCTAAGGCAACAATAAAGCCTGCCAGAAGAGAGCGCCAAACAATACCTGCGTCTTTGCTTATGTGTGATAAAGAAGCAATAGAAGTGCAAAAAATTTTGCCGTTCCTATCCGACACTTGGCCATTGTGTCGGATAGGTCGGGCGGTTATTCGGGCAAGTCAATCTTGCCGACAAAGCTGTAATAAATCTCAATGTCCTGCCTGCGGGTGCCGTTCTCATCATAGCTGCACTCATGCACCACAATTTTCTCGATCATTTCCCGCAAGAGAGTGGGGGTCAGTTCTTCAAAGGCAAGGTGCTTGCGGACAATGCCCATAAATTTCTCGGCGTTGACGGTAGCTGCCTGTGACTTGTCCAGTTCGGCTTGCAGGGCGGCGGCTCTCTTTTTCAGCTCCGCTTGCTCGGCTTCGTAGTCAGCCGACAGTTCCATGAAACGCTCATCGCTGATTTTGCCGTTTACATTGTCCTCATACAGCCGCTTGATAATGCGGCTGATTTCAGAAATGCGTTCCTGCGCCTGTTCAAGCTGCTTGATGGCTGCGGCGGTCTTTCGCTTGCCGCCGATCTCGTTCTGCTGGACAAGTAGTTTCACAAACCGGCTCTCATGCTTGGCTGCGTATTCGGTCACTTGCCGGAGATTTGCCAGGACACCAGCGGTCAACAGATCGGTGCGGATAAAGTGCGCCGTACAGTTGCGGGTGCGCTTCTTGTAGCTGCCGCAGATGTAGCAGTCCTGTTTGCGGTCTTTGTTCTGATACCGCTGCTGATACAGCACATGGCCGCAGTCGGCGCAGAACAAAATCCCGGAGAACAGCCCCACTTCATCGTAGCGGTTCGGGCGTTTGCGCTGTTTGCGTAACTCCTGCACCCGTTCCCATGTTTCCTTGTCGATGATCGGCTCATGGTGGTTCTCGAAAATGGCCTGCTTCTCGACGGGGTTCTCTATGCTGTGCTTGACCTTATAAGAAGGCTTTTCCGTTTTGAAGTTCACCAGACATCCGGTGTACTCTCGGTTTTCGAGGATATGAACGACGGTGTTGGTCGCCCATTTGCACTCATAGCCTGGGTGATAACGGCGGGTGCTGCCTGTCCGCTGATATTCCAGCGTCCCCGGCGTGGGGATTTGCTGCTCCGTCAGCATACGGGCAATCTTGGTCGGGCCGTTCCCGGCAAGGCAAAGCTGGTAAATCTGCTGCACCACCGGGGCGGCTTCCTCGTCTATAATAAAATTCTCGTCCTCGTCCATCACATAGCCGTAAACCGGCTTGCTGGTAACAGGCTTGCCGCTCATGCCTTTTGACTTTTTCACTGCCTTGATTTTCTTGCTCGTATCTCTCACCAGCCATTCATTGAACAGATTTCGCAGAGGGGTAAAATCGTTGTCCATGCCGCCGTTTGCGCTGT
>OLPI01001128.1_pt1 | contig 24184 bp, 18 predicted proteins | sample 1672361 | NCBI WGS metagenome assembly OLPI01 (sample SAMEA3136675, study PRJEB25190) | human gut metagenome
AGGCTGTCAGTGTCCGGCATGCCGTGCTTATAGCAGAGCGTATATTCGTCATCTGCTAAAAGCAAAGGAAATGCTTGGCATGCGTCTGTGTGTTCTTCATAATCTGTATTTTTACAATACCATGATGGAAGAAATCCGGGATGCTCTCGATGCCGGAAATTTTGCTTCCTACAAAGAAGAAAAACTGTACCGGATGGGACAGTCAAGTATAAAAAATGTCTAAAAAAGCCAAAAAGGCTTGCCCAAAGAACGGAAGTTGTGTAGAATGGGTTTTAGTATTTGAATATAGGAGGAAACATTGATGAGCGCAATTTTAGCAAATAGCAGCGCTTCCGCTTCTGGCGGAATGGGCATGTTTGGTATGATTATCTGGCTGGTAGTAATCTTCGGATTTATGTATTTTCTGATGATTCGTCCACAGAAGAAGGAGCAGAAGAAAAAAGATCTGATGCTTTCCGAAGTAGCTGTGGGAGACACCGTTCTTACTACATCCGGTTTCTATGGAACAATTATTGATATTGTAGATGATACCGTTATCGTAGAGTTCGGAAACAACAAAAACTGTCGTATTCCAATGCAGAAAGCTGCAATTGCAGACGTAGAAAAAGCAGAATCTGCATCATAAAGAACATGAGAGAGGGTGTCGCATTTGCGGCACCTTTTTGCATTTCTTTCTCAATTCAGAATAATAAAAAAGATCTATTATAATCTCAGATTATATTATTTATGAAAAAGTAAAATGGATTTTTAGTTGAAAAGAAGGCCCTGTTGCTATATATTAATAAGTAATAGACTTTGAAACAGCAGAGTAGAAAAGAGGAAAAGCAATGGAATGTCAAATTGGTGTGATCTCGGGAGACGGTATTGGACCGGAGATCGTTACAGAGGCAAAAAAAGTATTAGACCAGATTGGAAAAAAATATGGTCATTTATTTCACTATACGGATATCCTGATGGGGGGATGCTCGATTGATGCAACCGGAGTTCCTTTGACCGATGATGCGATTGCGGCAGCAAAAGCAAGTGATGCGGTACTGATGGGATCTATCGGAGGAAATACTTCCACATCCCCGTGGTATCAATTAGCACCGGAGCTTCGTCCGGAGGCAGGACTTTTAAAGCTGCGTAAATCGCTCAATCTGTTTGCAAACCTTCGCCCGGCATATTTATATGAAGAATTAAAGGCTGCATGTCCACTGCGTGATGATATCATCGGAACAGGATTTGATATGATGATTATGCGTGAGCTGACAGGCGGTTTGTATTTCGGAGCGCGAAAGACAGAGGAAGTAGATGGCGTGACGACAGCAACCGATACACTTACCTACAATGAAAATGAGATCCGCAGAATTGCAAAGCGAGGTTTTGACATTGCAATGAAGCGCCGCAAAAAGGTAACTTCCGTGGATAAGGCAAATGTTCTGGATTCTTCCCGGCTCTGGAGAAAAATCGTAGAAGAAGTTGCAAAAGATTATCCGGAAGTAACGTATGAGCATATGCTTGTCGATAACTGTGCAATGCAGCTTGTGAAAGATCCAAAACAGTTTGACGTGATTCTGACGGAGAATATGTTTGGAGATATTTTATCCGATGAGGCTTCCATGGTAACCGGTTCCATCGGTATGTTATCATCCGCAAGTTTGAATGATACCAAATTCGGTTTATATGAGCCGAGTGGCGGGTCTGCACCGGATATTGCCGGAAAAGGCATTGCCAACCCGATTGCAACCATTTTAAGTGCAGCCATGATGCTTCGCTATACGTTTGATCTGGATAAAGAGGCTGATGCGATTGAGAATGCCGTGAAACAGGTATTAAAAGAAGGATATCGTACCATTGATATCATGCCGCAGGCAGGAGAGAGCACAGAAGGGATTAAACAGGTTGGTACAGCAAAGATGGGCGACCTGATCGCAGAGAGAGTTTAAGGAGAACATAATATGATAAGTGATAACGCAAGGAGCGGTATGCAGCAGGCTCCGGCGCGCAGTCTTTTCAATGCGCTCGGATTTACCGCAGAGGAATTAAAAAAACCAATGGTCGGAATTGTAAGTTCCTACAATGAAATTGTTCCGGGCCATATGAATATTGATAAAATTGTAAATGCCGTAAAACTCGGCGTTGCGGAAGCAGGTGGCGTACCGGTTGTGTTTCCGGCAATCGCGGTATGTGATGGTATTGCCATGGGACATGTCGGCATGAAATATTCTCTGGTTACCAGAGACCTGATTGCAGATTCCACGGAGTGTATGGCTATCGCCCATCAGTTTGATGCACTGGTTATGGTGCCAAACTGTGATAAGAATGTACCGGGACTTCTGATGGCAGCTGCCCGTCTGAATCTTCCGACCGTATTTGTATCCGGCGGACCGATGCTTGCCGGACATGTGCAGGGAAAGAAGAGAAGTCTTTCTTCCATGTTTGAGGCAGTCGGATCTTACGCAGCAGGAACCATGACAGAGGATGATGTGCTTGAATATGAGAATAAAGTCTGCCCGACCTGTGGGTCCTGCTCCGGCATGTATACAGCAAACTCTATGAACTGTCTGACCGAAGCTCTTGGTATGGGACTTCGCGGAAACGGAACGATTCCGGCTGTTTACTCGGAACGTATCAAACTTGCAAAACATGCAGGTATGGCAGTTATGGATATGTTCCGCAAGAATATCTGCGCGCGTGATATTATTACAAAAGAGTCCATCTTAAATGCACTGACAGTAGATATGGCACTGGGATGTTCCACAAACTCCATGCTGCATCTGCCGGCGATCGCGCATGAGATCGGTTTTGATTTTGATATCAGCTTTGCAAACCCGATCAGCGAAAAGACACCAAACCTCTGCCATCTGGCACCGGCTGGTCCTACTTATATGGAGGATCTCAATGAAGCCGGCGGTGTATATGCAGTGATGAAAGAACTGGCAGATATCGGTCTGTTACATACCGATTGTATGACCGTAACCGGAAAGACGATCGGAGAGAACATTGCAAACGCAGTGAACCGCGATCCGGAAGTCATCCGTCCGGTTGATCATCCATATTCCAAGACCGGTGGTCTGGCTGTTCTGAAAGGAAATCTGGCACCGGATGGTTCGGTGGTTAAGCGTTCTGCTGTTGTCGATGAGATGATGGTTCATGAAGGACCGGCAAGAGTCTTTGAGTGTGAGGAAGATGCTATCGCAGCGATCAAGGGCGGCAAGATTGTAGAGGGTGATGTCGTTGTCATCCGCTATGAGGGACCGAAGGGTGGACCTGGTATGAGAGAAATGTTAAATCCGACTTCTGCGATTGCCGGTATGGGGCTTGGCAGTTCCGTTGCCCTGATTACCGACGGACGTTTTTCCGGTGCATCCAGAGGCGCATCCATCGGACATGTTTCTCCGGAAGCAGCAGTTGGGGGACCGATTGCTCTGGTAGAAGAGGGCGATATCATAAAGATCAATATCCCGGAGATGACATTGAACGTAGATGTTTCGGATGAAGAGATGGCCGCACGACGTGCAAAATGGCAGCCGAGAGAGCCGAAGGTTACCACCGGATATCTTAAGAGATATTCTGCACTGGTTACTTCCGGAAACCGTGGAGCTGTCTTGGAAGTGCCAGAAGAGAAATAAAGGATAGAGGGTTAGAAAATGCAGTTGACAGGATCACAGGTGATTATAGAATGCCTGAAAGAACAGGGTGTAGATACCGTTTTCGGATATCCGGGCGGTGCAATCCTGAACGTTTATGATGAATTATACAAACATCCGGAAATCCGGCATGTACTTACATCGCATGAGCAGGGGGCTTCCCATGCAGCAGACGGATATGCCAGAAGTACAGGAAAAGTCGGAGTCTGTATGGCAACAAGCGGACCGGGAGCCACCAATCTGGTGACCGGTATCGCAACTGCGTATATGGATTCCATTCCGATCGTGGCAATCACCTGTAATGTTGGGGTATCACTCCTCGGAAAAGACAGTTTTCAGGAAATTGATATTGCTGGCATCACAACACCGATTACAAAATACAGTTTTATTGTAAAAGATGTAACAAAACTTGCCGATACGATTCGCAGAGCTTTTTCCATTGCGCGGAAAGGACGTCCGGGTCCGGTTCTGGTAGATATCACCAAGGATGTGACTGCCAACAAAACAGAGTATATAAAGAAAGAGCCAAAAATGCCGCAGCCGGATTGTTCGGCATTCAATGAGGATGATTTAAAGAAAGCCATCCAGATGATTGAAAAGGCAAAGAAGCCGTACATATTTGTCGGAGGAGGAGCAATCCTTTCCGGAGCCAGTGAAGTATTAAAGACATTTGTAGAAAAAACAGATGCACCGGTCTGCGACACACTGATGGGAAAAGGTGCATATGATGGAACATCAGAAAACTATACCGGAATGCTTGGAATGCACGGAACAAAGACGTCCAATCTCGGTGTCAGTGAATGTGATCTTCTGATCGCAATTGGTGTTCGTTTTTCGGACCGTGTACTTGGAAATCCAAAGAAATTTGCAAAACAGGCAAAGATTCTGCAGATTGATATTGATCCGGTAGAAATCAATAAAAATATTATCGTAAATCACAGCATTATCGGGGATGTGGCAATCGTCCTCGGAAAGCTGAATGAAAAACTTGAGCAGCAGAAACATACCGAGTGGCTTTCACATATTGCGGATTATCAGAAGATGTATCCTATGACCATTCCAAAGGAAGGGTTAAGTGGTCCGTTTATGATCGCAAAGATCTATGAGATGGCAAAAGATGCCATTATGGTCACGGAAGTCGGTCAGCATCAGATGTGGGCTGCACAGTATTTTAAATACAGTAAACCAAGAACCCTGCTGACATCCGGAGGTCTTGGTACGATGGGGTATGGTCTTGGCGCTGCAATTGGTGCACAGACTGCAAATCCGGATAAGCAGGTGATCAATATTGCGGGAGACGGATGTTTCCGCATGAATATGAATGAACTTGCAACAGCATCCAGACAAAAGCTTCCGTTGATTGAAGTGATTGTCAATAACCATGTACTCGGAATGGTCCGCCAGTGGCAGACACTTTTCTATAAACAGCATTATTCCGCAACGGTTTTAGATGACGGTGTGGACTACGTAAAGATTGCAGAGGCGATGGGCGCAGCTGCCCGGCGTGTGACAACACAGGAAGAGTTTAACGCAGCTTTTCAGGAAGCATTGGAAAGTAAGAAGCCGTTTGTAATTGACGCAATTGTGGATTCGGATGACAAGGTATGGCCGATGGTTGCACCGGGGGCTCCGATCAATGAATGTTTCGATGGAAAAGATTTCGAGAGCAAGAATAAATAAGCAACAGCATAGTAAAATATAGGAGGAAGTTTGAAATGAGCAGAGTATACAATTTCTCAGCAGGACCGGCAGTATTGCCGGAGGAGGTACTGCAGGAAGCAGCAGATGAAATGTTGGATTACAGAGGATGCGGCATGTCCGTTATGGAAATGAGCCACAGATCCAAAGTGTTCGATGACATCATCAAGGATGCAGAAAAAGATTTAAGAGAGCTGATGAACATTCCGGATAATTATAAGGTATTGTTCTTACAGGGTGGAGCATCCCAGCAGTTTGCAGCAGTTCCTATGAACCTGATGAAGAATAAGAAAGCCGGATACATTGTCACAGGACAGTGGGCAAAGAAGGCTTATCAGGAAGCACAGATGTACGGAGAGGCAATTGAGCTTGCATCCTCTGCAGATCAGACATTCTCTTATATTCCGGATTGTTCCGATCTGGATATTCCGGATGATCTGGATTACGTTTATATCTGTGAGAACAACACCATTTACGGAACCAAATACAAGAAGCTTCCAAACACAAAGGGAAAGACACTGGTAGCAGATGTATCTTCCTGCTTCTTATCTGAGCCTGTAGATGTGACAAAGTATGGCGTAATCTATGGTGGCGTACAGAAGAATATCGGACCGGCAGGTGTTGTAATCGTAATTGCACGGGAAGACCTGATTACAGATGATGTACTTCCTGGCACACCAACCATGCTCAAGTGGAAGACACAGGCAGACAAAGACAGTCTGTACAACACACCGCCATGCTACGGCATTTATATCTGCGGTAAAGTCTTTAAGTGGCTGAAAAAGATGGGCGGCTTAGAGGAAATGCAGAGACGCAACATTGAAAAAGCAAAGATCCTTTATGATTTCCTGGATGAGAGCAAACTGTTCAAGGGAACTGTCAGAAAAGAAGACCGTTCACTGATGAATGTACCGTTCGTAACCGGAGACAAGGATATGGATGCGAAATTCGTAAAAGAGGCAACCGAGGCTGGCTTCGTAAACCTGAAAGGACATCGTACCGTTGGCGGTATGCGTGCATCCATTTACAACGCAATGCCAAAAGAGGGCGTAGAAAAGCTTGTTGAGTTCATGAAGAAATTTGAGAAGGAGAATGCATAAAATGTTTAATTATACATGCTTAAATCCTATCGCTGGGGTAGGTCTGGATTTATTTTCTGATGATTACAAAAAAGTTGACGATCTGGCAGGCGCTGATGCAGCACTTGTCCGCAGTGCGGCAATGCACGATCTGGATCTTCCGGATTCACTGCTTGCAGTTGCCCGTGCCGGTGCAGGTGTCAACAATATTCCGCTTGACAAATGTGCTGACAAAGGTATCGTTGTATTTAATACACCGGGTGCAAATGCCAATGGTGTAAAAGAACTTGTTTTTGCAGGAATGTTATATGCATCCCGCGATATTGTCGGTGGTATTGACTGGTGTCTGGCAAACCAGAACGATGATAACATTGCAAAAACTGCAGAGAAACAGAAGAAGAACTTTGCAGGAACAGAGATTTCCGGAAAGAAATTAGGTGTCATCGGACTTGGAGCCATCGGTGTGCTCGTAGCAAATGCCGCAACCCATATGGGTATGGAAGTATATGGATATGATCCATATATTTCTGTCAATGCTGCATGGAACTTATCCAGAAGCGTAAAGCATATCAGCAATGTAGAAGATATTTACAAAGAGTGCGATTACATTACGATCCATGTACCTCTTTTGGATTCTACCAGAAAGATGATTGATGCCAATGCGATCGCAATGATGAAGCCTACCGCAATTGTATTAAACTTTGCAAGAGATCTGCTGGTAGACGAAGAGGCAATGGTTGATGCGCTGGCTGCAGGAAAGATTAAGAAATATGTTTCTGATTTCCCGAATACTACAACCGTTGGAGCAAAGGGATGTATTGTCACTCCACATCTTGGAGCATCTACAGCAGAGTCTGAAGATAACTGCGCAATTATGGCTGTCCGTGAGATTCGTGACTACATGGAGAATGGTAATATTACCCATTCTGTCAATTATCCGGACTGCAACATGGGAGCATGTACCACAGCCGGACGTGTTGCAATTCTGCACAAGAATGTCAAGGGTATGATCGGCCAGTATACGACCGTTCTTGGAGAGGCAGATATCAATGTGTCAGATATGACAAATAAGGCAAAGGGTGACTATGCATATGCACTGATCGATGTGGATTCCCAGATTACCGATGATGTGCTGAAAAAACTGCAGGCAATTGACGATGTATTGCGTGTACGCGTTGTAAAATAACAGAAAAGATAAGCATTTTGCTGTATGGCGGTTCGAAAGAACCGCCATATTTTTTCTTGTATAAACGTATTTTTTCCATTATACTAGAAAGGTATAGAAACCAGCACAATTTATGGAGGATAATATGGCAGACATAAAACCATTTGTATGTGTCAGACCGGCAGAAGATGTGGTATCTGCAGTGGCTGCATTACCATATGATGTATATAACAGAGAAGAAGCAAAAGAAGTTGTGGCAAAAAATCCAAAGTCATTTCTGGCAATTGACCGTGCGGAGACACAGTTTCCAGATGATGTCGATACCTATGATGACAGAGTATATGCCAAAGCGGCACAGATGTTAAAAGACTGGATCGCAGACGGCACATTTATCCGGGATAACAGAGAATGTTATTACATATATGAACTGACGATGGATGGAAGAACACAGACCGGCATTGCGGCATGTGCATCCATTGATGATTATGCGAATCAGGTCATCAAAAAACATGAGAATACCCGTGCGGATAAGGAACAGGATCGTATCCGTCACGTAGATACGTGCAGTGCACAGACCGGACCGATCTTTCTGGCATACCGTGCCAATGCCGTGATCAATGAGGTTGTGGCAAAGACAAAGAAACAGGATGCCTTATATGATTTTGTTGCGGAAGATGGTATTCGCCACCGTGTTTTTGTAATATCCGATCCGGAAGATATCAAAACGATCCGGAATGCATTTGCACAGATTGGGGAAATCTATATTGCAGACGGACATCACAGAGCTGCTTCTGCGGTAAAAGTCGGATTTAAGCGGAGAGAAGAACATCCGGGATATACCGGAAAAGAAGAATTTAATTATTTCCTTTCCGTTTTATTCCCGGATGAGGAACTGATGATCATGGATTACAACCGTGTGGTACGGGATTTAGGAGATATGACCGAAGAGGCATTTTTATCAAAAATGCAGGAACTTTTTGATGTGCAGGAAATCGGAAACAAAGACGATGTACGACCGGTGAAAAAGGGACAGTTTTCCATGTTCCTTTCTGATAAATGGTATCGTTGTACCATGCGTCCGGAGTCGGTTCCGGAGGATCCGGTAGAAGGACTGGATGTATCGGTATTACAGAATGTACTTTTGGCACCGGTACTTGGAATCGGTGATCCAAAGACAGATAAAAGAATTGATTTTGTCGGCGGAATACGCGGCATGAAAGAGTTAGAAAGAAGATGCCATGAGGACTGTAAGGTTGCATTTGCCATGTATCCGACATCCATTCAGGAGTTGTTTGCTGTGGCGGATGCGGGACGTCTCATGCCGCCGAAATCTACCTGGTTTGAGCCGAAACTCCGCAGTGGATTATTCATCCATGAGATTTAAAGAATGGCATTATAGGACATAAATGGAGAAATACATTGGGAATTTTAATAACAGACCAACTGACACAGCTTAGCACCGAGAGTGAAGTGTTAAATGAAGTGGCGAAAAATCCGGGAATTATCCGGAAATATTTACAGGATCTGACACCATCTCTGCTGGGGTTTCTCATTCAGCTGATGATTGCAGTGATTATTCTTCTGGTAGGCAGCCGGATGATCAAAATGCTGGTGAAAATGGTGCGCCGTTTCTTAGAGCGCGGAAAAGTAGAAGCCGGTGTGGTTTCCTTTCTGAGTTCTTTTGTGAAATATGCGCTCTATTTTGTGCTGGCAATGATTATTCTGGGGCAGTTTGGCGTGACGACAAGCTCTGTGATTGCCGTGCTGGGGTCCGCAGGACTTACCATGGGACTGGCACTGCAGGGAAGCCTTTCTAATTTTGCCGGTGGTGTTCTGATTTTGTTACTAAAACCATTTGTGGTAGGCGATTATATATTGGATAATGCTTCATCGGAAGAAGGAACTGTAAAGGAGATTACCATTTTTTACACCAAGCTGCTTACCATTGATAACAAACTGATCCTGATTCCGAATGGAAGTCTGTCCAACAGCAGTATTACCAATTACAGCCATATGGATATGCGACGGATTGATCTGACCGTCGGGGTTGGCTATGCATCGGATTTGTCAAAGGTTAAAGCAGTGCTTGAGGGTGTGGTAAAGACAGAAACCGCAGTGATAAAGGATGAACCGGTCGATATTTTTGTATCGGATCTGGGGGATAGTGCCGTAGATATGGGCATTCGCGTATGGGTAAAAACAGAAGATTACTGGCCGGTGCGGTGGCGTTTGCTGGAGCAGATGAAAAATGCACTGGATGAAAATGGAATTTCGATTCCATTCCCACAGATGGATGTATCGATTCGGAAAGAATAAAACTATTCCGTTGAAATAAAAATGGAAGGATGAGAAATATGGATAAATTGAAATTGTCAGCATATGAAATAATAGAAGTAAGAAAGATTGCAGATATTGAATCCATGGGATATATTCTGCGACACAAAAAAAGCGGAGCACGCGTGTGTGTCATTTCCAATGAAGATGACAACAAGGTGTTTTCGATCGGATTTCGGACACCCCCGGAAGATGAGACAGGAGTTCCGCATATTATCGAGCATACCACGCTTTGCGGATCGGATAAATTTCCGGTCAAAGACCCTTTTATTGAGCTTGTAAAGGGATCTATGAATACGTTTTTAAATGCCATGACCTATCCGGACAAGACGATGTATCCGGTTGCAAGCTGCAACGACAAGGATTTTGCAAACCTGATGCATGTTTATATGGATGCAGTATTTTATCCGGATATTTATAAGCAGCCCAACATCTTTTATCAGGAAGGCTGGCATTATGAGATGGAAAACGCATCCGATGAACTGAAATTAAACGGCGTCGTATATAATGAGATGAAGGGTGCGTTCTCTTCTCCGGACGACGTTCTGGATCGGGAGATCGTGCGGAATCTGTTCCCTGATACGGTTTATGCGAACGAATCCGGCGGCGACCCGGATGTGATTCCGAACCTGACCTATGAACAGTTCCTGGATTTCCATCGTAAATATTATCATCCGGCCAACAGCTATATCTATCTGTATGGCAACATGGATATGGTCGAGCGTCTCAACTGGATGGATGAGCACTATCTGTCCCATTTTGAAAAAATTGACGTGGAGGCAAACATCAGTCTGCAGGAGTCTTTTGCTGCACCCAGGGAAGCTGTAAAGCCCTACTCGATCACCGAGAGCGAGCCGCTGGAGCACAATACCTACCTGACTTGCAGTATGACTGCCGGGGACGTTTTAAACCGGGAAGAATACATTGCCTTTCAGATTCTGGACTACGCGCTTTGTTCCTCCCAGGGTGCGCCCTTAAAGCAGGCACTTTTGGATGCAGGCATCGGCGAAGACATCTACAGTGATTATGACAACGGGACGAGACAGCCGTATTTCTCCATCGTCGCTAAAAATGCGGATGCTTCCCGGAAAGAAGAATTTTTAAGGATCATCGACGAGACACTGGAAAAGCTTGTTGCAGAGGGATTGGATCAAAAGCGTTTGCAGGCCGGACTGAATTATTACGAATTTAAGTATCGGGAAGCGGATTATGGTATTTTCCCTGCAGGATTGATGTATGGACTGCAGGTAATGGACAGCTGGCTTTACGATGAAACCAGACCGTTTATTCATATCGAAGCGGGCGATACCTACAGAAGCCTGAGAGAAAAGGTGGAGACAGGATATTTTGAACAGCTGATTGAAAAGCATCTGCTGCACAATCCGCACAGAAGCGTACTGCTGCTCGTACCCGAAAGAGGGCTGACCGATAAAAAGGATCAGGAGCTGGCAGATCGCCTGCAGGCTTACAAGGAGACGCTGACTGCAGAAGAAATCGAAAAAATTGTGGAAAAGACAGCTGCGCTGAAAGCGTTTCAGGAAGAACCCGACCGCCCGGAGGATCTGGCGAAGATTCCGCTGTTGGAAAGAAGCGATATTCGTCGGGAGATCGAGCCGATCATTCTGGAAGAACGTAAAATCGAAGACACAAAACTGATTTACCATAAAATCGAAACCAACGGCGTCAGTTATTTTCGCCTGCTGTTCGATATCAGTGAGGTTCCGGCAGAGCTGTTTGCCTATGTCGGCATTTTGAAGGCGGCGATCGGCCTGGTGGATACGCAGAATTATTCCTATCAGGAGCTGTTTACACAGACTGACCTTTTGACCGGAGGAATCGTGCCGGTTACGAATATTTATCCGAATGTCACAAACCCGTCCGAACGCAAAATTACGTTTGAAATCAAAGGAAAAGCATTCCATGCGCATTTAAAGGACGCGATGGAGCTGACAGCAGAGATGCTGGTACGTTCCAATTATACGGATACGAAGCGCCTGTACGAGATTCTGACAGAGTTGAAATCGAGACTGCAGTCCTCCATGATTTCCGCAGGACATACGATTGCGGCGGGCAGGGCAATGTCCTATACGTCCGAGACGGTAGCAATTCAGGAAATTTTAAGCGGCATGGACTTTTATCGGCTGGTGGATGGGCTCTGCACAAACTGGGACGAAGAAAAAGAGAAGCTTCCGGAGATTTTGAAACGGCTGAGCGAGTGCATGTTCCGTCCGGAAAACCTGATGTTTGATTTTACCGCAGAAGAGGAAGAACAGGAAAAGCTGTTTGAAGCAGAAGCCAAAGCGCTGAAAAAAGATTTGTTTACCTGCCCGGTGGACAGAGAGCCGGTGCATGCTGCGGTTTCGAAGAAAAATGAGGGCTTTTTATCAGCTTCTCAGGTACAGTATGTGTGCCGCGCCGGAAATTATAAAAAGAACGGGTTGGAATATACCGGAGTGCTGCGGATGTTGCGCGGTATTTTAAATACGGATTATCTCTGGAACACAGTCCGCGTCAAGGGCGGCGCTTACGGCTGCATGTGCAGCTTCGGAAAGAGCGGAGATGCCTATATCGCTTCTTACCGCGATCCGAATCTTGGCAAGACGATCGAAGCCTATGAGGGAATCGTGGAGTATGTAGCGCATTTCTCAGGGGATGAGCGCTCGATGACTCAAGCGGTCATCGGTACGGTCAGTGAAATGGATGCACCGATGAACCCGGCTGCAAAGGCGCTGCGCGCGCTGAGCATTTATCTGACCGGACAGACCGCAGAGCAGCTGCAGAAGGAGCGGGATCAGGTTCTGGATGCGACGGCGGAGGATATCCGGGCGCTTGCCGGTCACATGAAGGCATTTCTGGAAGACGACTGCCTGTGTGTTGTCGGAAATACGAAGAAGATCGAAGAGGAAAAAGAACGCTTCGGGACACTGGAACAGCTGCTTTGAAGCACGCGGCTGCCCGGACAAAAGTTCGGTGCAGCCGATGGAGCATATACACAATGGGAAGCTTAGAAGGGAGGGATTTTCATGTTGAAAAAGAAAATGACGAAGGTACTGACGGGTGTTTTAGCCTTATCCATGCTGTCGGGCTGCGGCTCGGCAAGCAAAATGGCGATGGAATCCGCCTATGATACGGCTGCGTCAAACTACAGTGCTGCGGGCGGTGTATATTATGACAGCGGCGACTATGAGTATGCCGATGAAGTATCGGAAGAAAACGGCTCGTCCCAGGCGGAAACCGTAGAAAAGGGAGAAACGACCGGGCGCAAGCTGATCCGAAATGTGGATATGGACGTAGAGACGGAAAGCTTTGACGCGCTCCTTGCGTCTGCACAGTCTCAGGCGGAGGAGCTTGGAGGCTACATAGAAAGCAGCAGCATTTCCAATAGCAGTTATGCCAGTTCAACGTCTGCTGCCAGAAGCGCACGTCTGACGGCAAGAATTCCTTCGGAGAAGCTCGACGGCTATCTGGCGGGAATTTCCAAGCAGTCCAATGTGACGAGAAAATCTGAATCCACAGAGGATGTAACGCTGCAGTATGTGGATCTGCAGAGCCACAAAAAGGCACTTCTGGCAGAACAGGAAAGCCTCCTCTCCATGATGGAGCAGGCGGAATCCATCGAGGATATCATTGCGATCAACGAGCAGCTGACCGATGTGCGCTATCAGATCGAAAGCATGGAATCCCAGCTTCGCACCTATGACAATCAGGTGGATTACAGCACGGTCAACCTCTATATCGACGAGGTGGAGCGCTACACGCCAGGAGCGGCAAAGAGCGCGGGTGCGCGGATTGCAGAGGGCTTTTCTGCAAATATTTACAGGGTTGGAAGCTTTTTCAAAAATTTCGCAATTGAATTTATTATTCTCTTGCCGATCCTGATTGCGATTGCAATCGTACTCGGAATTGCGATTCTGATTGTACGGATAATTATCAAGATAAGTGAAAAGCATCAGGTGGGAAAAAAGACATCGGCAAAAACAGAAATCAAAACCGGGGACAGATACAGACAAAAACCGGGAAAGGAACAGATACATGGCGCAGAACAAGCAGAAAAAAGCGGGCTTTGCAACGCTGGTAGGACGCCCGAACGTGGGCAAGTCCACACTGATGAATCATCTGATCGGACAGAAAATCGCGATCACATCCAATAAACCCCAGACGACAAGAAACCGGATTCAGACCGTCTATACGGGACCGAAGGGACAGATTGTGTTTCTGGATACGCCGGGCATCCATAAGGCGAAAAACAAGCTCGGCAACTACATGGTAAAGGTGGCGGAAAGCACATTTTCCGATGTGGACGTCATTCTCTGGCTGGTAGAGCCGACGACCTATATCGGTGCCGGGGAACGGCATATCCTGGAGCAGTTAAAACGCAGCAGGCTGCCGGTCATTCTCGTGATCAACAAGATCGACACCGTTCCTAAAACAGCCGTTTTGGATGCGATGGAAACCTACCGTAAAGAGATGGATTTTGCAGAAATCGTCCCGGTATCGGCACTTCGCAGCAACAATACCGATACGCTGTTGGACTGCATTTTCAAATATCTTCCCTATGGAGAGCCATTCTACGATGAAGATACAATCACAGACCAGCCGCAGCGTCAGATCGTTGCAGAGATGATCCGGGAAAAGGCGCTGCGCTGTCTGGAAGAGGAAATTCCCCACGGCATCGCAGTGGCGGTCGAACGGATGGAATTTAAGGAGCATATCGTCAATATCGATGCGACGATCATCTGCGAGCGGGATTCCCACAAGGGAATTATTATCGGCAAGCAGGGCAGCATGCTCAAAAAGATCGGTTCTCAGGCGCGCCGGGATATCGAGGATATGCTGGAATGCCAGGTCAATCTGCAGCTCTGGGTCAAGGTCAAGAAGGACTGGAGAGACAGCGATTTCCTCTTAAAAAACTTCGGTTACAACCCTGCGGATACCAGGCCGGACAGGTAGAACGCTCTTTTTTCTGAGGGAATAAAAAAGTTCAAACCGCTTATCCTATGAGGGACGTAAAAGCTGTCGGAGACGGCAGATTGGATACATGGGAGGCGGTAAGGATGAATGAAAGAAGTTACTGGGATCAGTTTTTAAAAACCGGACGTGTGGAGGATTATCTGCAGTACCGGAATCAGATACAGGAAAGAAATGCGCTCCGGAACCGGGCGAAGTTGCACGAGAGCAGCTCGTTTACTTCGTCCTTCCGTGCAAAGGCGCAGGGACAGGATGGAGAACAACATGCAGGATCGGATCAAAGTGCTCGGGATCGTTCTGAAGGCAGAACCGATCGGGGAGTATGACAGGAGAGTCGTGATCCTGACTCGGGAAAAAGGAAAAATATCCGCTTTTGCACGGGGAGCCAGAAAGCCGACAAGCGCTTTTCTGGCTCCTACCAGTCCGTTTACCTTCGGGACGTTCGAGCTGTATGCAGGGCGAAATTCCTACAGTGTCTGTGATATTTCAGCGGACTGCTATTTTGAAGAGCTGCGGCAGGATTTTGAGGGCGCCTATTACGGAATGTATTTCCTGGAGCTGGCGGATTATTGCACGCGGGAAAATAACGACGAGCGCGAGGTGTTAAAGCTTTTATATCAGTCCCTGCGGGCGCTGACGGTAAAAAGCATCCCGCGCAGGCTTGTGCGATGCATTTACGAAATCCGGCTGATTGTGGCAAACGGGGAATTCCCGGGGCTGCCGCAGGGCAATTTTTCGGAAACGGCGCTGTATGCAGTCGAATTTATCGCAGGGACGCCCGTGGAAAAGCTTTACACATTTACCTTAAAAGAAGAAGTGCTTGCAGAGCTTGTGCAGATTGCAGAAAAATACCGGAGGGATTTTCTTCCGGGTGAATTTCATACCCTGGAGATTCTGGAAACGTTATAAAATGACTTTGTAAAGTTATGGGTTGAAAAAGAAAGGGCGGTCGGCTATAATAGTTAAGATCATAGCATCGGCAGATAAAGAGCGGATGCAGATGAGAGGGAGCAGATAAATGACGCGAAAATGGATCATGCGCGCACTGTGTATCCTGTGTCTGGCAGCGATGCTGACGGGATGCGGCAGGGAGCCGGAAGTAACCGAGACCACGATTGAAGTCAAAAAAAATGGTCAGGTGGTTCACACGATTATAGAAGATTTTTCCGAAAGCTATTATAATCTGGATGAGCTGGAAAGTACGATTCAGCAGGCATGCGATACTTATAATGCTTCGGCTGGAAAAGAAGCGGTTGTGCTGAAAGCGGCAGAAGAAAATGACGATCATACGGTAACGGTAGTGATGCAGTATGCGGACGCTTCTGCTTATTCTGCTTTCAACAAACTGGCATTGTTTGTTGGAACCGTAAAAGATGCGTTTAATGCAGGCTATGATCTGAATGTCACGCTTTCTTCCCTGAAGGGAGACGGAGAGCAGATCGGCAAGGAAGACCTCCTCAAAATGGGAGAAAAGCACATTGCAGTTGTGCGGGAAGCGGTTAATGTCAGAGTATGGGATAAGGTCCGGTACGGTTCGGAGGATGTCGAGGCGACAGCGAATGCCAAAACAGTATCCGTAACCGACGCAGATATGCTGACCTATATTCTGTTTGATTAAAATCTGTGCAGTCAAAGGAGAAAAACGATGGAAAAGACAATGGACAAAATTGTATCGCTGGCAAAAGCGAGAGGGTTTGTATATCCCGGTTCCGAAATTTACGGCGGACTTGCAAATACATGGGATTACGGTAACCTCGGCGTAGAGCTGAAAAACAACGTAAAGCGCGCATGGTGGAAAAAATTTATCCAGGAGAACCCTTACAACGTCGGTGTGGACTGCGCGATTCTGATGAATCCCCAGACCTGGGTTGCATCCGGACATCTGGGCGGCTTTTCTGATCCGCTGATGGACTGTAAGGAATGCCACGAGCGTTTCCGTGCAGATAAGATCATCGAAGATTATGCGCAGGAGCACAATATTGATCTGGGAGGCTCTGTAGACGGCTGGAGCCAGGAACAGATGATGCAATTTATCGAAGATAACCAGGTTCCCTGCCCGACCTGCGGCAAACACAACTTTACCGAAATCCGTCAGTTCAACCTGATGTTCAAGACCTTCCAGGGTGTTACGGAGGATGCAAAGAATACGGTATATCTGCGTCCCGAAACCGCGCAGGGTATTTTCGTAAACTTCAAGAACGTACAGCGTACTTCCAGAAAGAAAATCCCGTTCGGTATTGGTCAGATCGGTAAGTCCTTCCGCAATGAAATCACACCCGGCAACTTTACGTTCCGTACCAGAGAGTTTGAGCAGATGGAGCTGGAATTCTTCTGTGAGCCTGACACCGACCTCGAATGGTTCGCATACTGGAAACAGTTCTGTATCGACTGGCTGCAGACTCTGGGTATCAAGCCGGAAGAAATGCGTGTCAGAGACCATGAAAAAGAAGAGCTTTCCTTCTACTCCAAGGCTACAACGGATATCGAATTTTTATTCCCCTTTGGCTGGGGCGAGCTGTGGGGCATCGCTGACCGTACCGATTACGACCTTTCCCGTCATGCAGAGGTTTCCGGTCAGGATCTGTCTTACTTTGACGATTCCAAGAATGAAAAATATATCCCTTATGTTGTTGAGCCGTCTCTGGGTGCAGACCGTGTCGTTCTGGCATTTTTATGCGCTGCTTATGACGAGGAAGAGCTGGAGGGCGGAGATGTCCGTACTGTCCTTCACTTCCATCCGGCTCTGGCACCGGTTAAAATCGGCATCCTGCCGCTGTCCAAGAAGCTCAACGAGGGTGCAGAGAAGATCTATACCCAGCTGTGCAAGAAGTACAACTGCGAATTTGACGACAGAGGAAATATCGGTAAGAGATATCGCCGTCAGGATGAAATCGGTACGCCGTTCTGCGTTACCTACGATTTCGAATCCGAGACAGACGGCTGCGTAACCGTTCGTTTCCGTGATTCTATGGAGCAGGAGCGGGTTGCGATCGCTGATCTGGACGCATACTTTGCAGAAAAGCTGGATTTCTAAGAAATTTTAAGCTGGCTGTGTATAATCGAGTACGCGCTTTGTGGGTACTTAATTCTGTGAATTAGAAAGATCCGTCTTTTCCGTGTGGATTCCACATGGAGAAGGCGGATTTTTTTGCAAATGGCGCGGGTGAATTGTATTGCGCGTGAACGGCTCCTTTTGGCAACATTTTGCTGTTTGTGAAAGATTTTGTTTGTTCTGCGACAAAATTTGGCAGGAAAACTAAAAACTGCACAAATAAAAAACGAATATATTGTTTGACTTTACATATTTTAATGTGTTAGAATGATTTTATGAGAAAAACAGTCCGGCATAATGCTAAATGACTGTAAATACAGACCAAAGGGGGACCATTACAATGGCGAAATGGGTGTATTTATTCAGGGAGGGAAATGCGGATATGCGCAACCTCCTGGGCGGAAAAGGTGCGAACCTTGCAGAGATGACGAATCTCGGGCTGCCGATTCCACCCGGCTTTACCGTGACGACAGAGGCCTGCACAGACTACTATAACCATGGCAGGTCAATTTCTGAAGAAATTCAGATACAGATTTTTGATGCACTGGCACTTTTGGAGGAAAAGCTCGGCAAGAAGTTCGGAGATACCGAGAATCCGTTGCTTGTGTCGGTACGAAGCGGAGCGAGAGCTTCGATGCCCGGTATGATGGATACGATCCTGAATCTGGGCTTGACCGATATTTCGGTCGAAGGCTTTGCCAAACGGACAGGCAATCCGAGATTTGCCTACGATTCTTACAGACGCTTTATTCAAATGTTCTCAGATGTTGTCATGGAAGTTCCCAAATCGTTATTTGAACGGGTCATTGATGAAATAAAAGAAGATCGGAAAGTTCACTTTGATACGGAGCTGACGGCGGAGGATCTAAAAGAGGTGATCCGGCGTTTTAAAGAGATCTATAAGGAAAAAATGGGCGAAGAATTTCCGCAGGAGCCGCGGGTTCAGCTGATGGAAGCGGTAAAGGCGGTATTCCGTTCGTGGGATAATGAAAGAGCTATCGTATACAGAAGAATGAATGACATTCCGGGGGACTGGGGAACTGCAGTCAATGTACAGTCGATGGTATTCGGAAATATGGGCAATACCTCCGGTACAGGCGTTGCCTTTACGAGAAACCCCTCCACCGGAGCAAAGGGCATTTATGGCGAATATCTAATCAACGCACAGGGTGAGGACGTTGTTGCAGGAATCCGTACACCGCAGCCCATTACCCGACTGGAAGAAGACCTGCCGGAATGCTATGAGGAATTTTTGAAAATTGCAAACCGTCTGGAAGAGCATTACCGTGATATGCAGGATATGGAATTTACCATCGAGGACGGAAAGCTGTATTTCTTACAGACCAGAAATGGCAAGCGCACGGCGCAGGCGGCTCTGCAGATCGCATGCGACCTTGTGGATGAAGGTATGATCACGCCCCAGGAAGCTGTCAGCAGAATTGAAGCAAAATCTCTGGATCAGCTGCTGCATCCCGCTTTCGATCCGGATGCACTGAAAAAGGGAACCGTGATGGGACAGGCTCTTCCGGCATCTCCTGGCGCAGCTGCCGGTAAGATCTATTTTACTGCAGAGGAAGCAAAAGAAGCCCATGAGACTGGCGAGCGTGTCATTTTAGTACGTCTGGAAACTTCTCCGGAGGATATCGAGGGGATGCATGCTGCAGAGGGTATCCTGACTGTGCGCGGCGGTATGACATCCCATGCTGCAGTTGTGGCAAGAGGCATGGGAACCGCATGTATTTCCGGCTGCGGAGATATTGTGATCGATGAAAAGAAAAAGCAGTTTACATTAGGCGGCAAGACCTATTTTGAGGGGGATTATATTTCCCTGGATGGCTCAACCGGTAAAATTTACGACGGCGATATTCAGACACAGGAGGCTTCGATCAGCGGCAACTTCGGCAGAATTATGAGCTGGGCGGATTCCTTCCGTAAATTGAGGGTTCGCACGAATGCAGATACGCCTGCAGATGCGGCAAATGCGGTACGTCTTGGTGCAGAAGGGATTGGACTTTGCAGAACAGAGCACATGTTCTTTGAACCGGAGCGAATTCCGAAGATCCGTAAAATGATCCTTTCCAAAACCGTGGAAGAGCGCGAAAAGGCGCTGGAAGAGCTGATTCCGTTCCAGAAGGGCGATTTTAAGGCGCTTTATGAAGTAATGGAGGGGAAACCTGTTACGATTCGTTTCCTGGATCCGCCGCTGCATGAGTTTGTTCCGACAGACGAAAAGGATATCGAAGCACTGGCAAAGGATATGAATCTTTCTGTTGAGGAAGTAAAGAGCACCTGCAGTGAGTTGCATGAGTTCAACCCGATGATGGGTCACAGAGGCTGCCGGCTGTCCGTTACGTATCCGGAAATTGCAAGAATGCAGACAAGAGCGGTGATCGAAGCGGCGATTGAAGTAAGTAAAGAAAAGGGCTTTGAGATCGTTCCGGAGATCATGGTTCCGTTGGTTGGCGATAAAAAGGAGCTGAAATTTGTCAAGGACGTAATTGTGGAAACTGCTGAAAAGGTTAAGGCAGAAAAAAATTCGAATCTGGTTTATCACATTGGAACGATGATCGAAATTCCAAGAGCAGCACTTCTGGCAAACGAAATTGCAGAAGAAGCCGAATTTTTCTCCTTTGGTACCAATGATCTGACTCAGATGACCTTTGGCTTCTCCCGTGACGACGCAGGAAAATTCCTGGTGGATTATTATAAGAGTAAGATCTATGAATCTGATCCCTTTGCAAAGCTTGACCAAAACGGCGTAGGACAGCTGATCGAAATGGCAGTCACAAAAGGTCGTTCCCAGCGTCCGAATTTAAAGATCGGTATCTGTGGTGAGCATGGCGGCGATCCCTCTTCTGTTGCATTCTGCCATAAGGTTGGAATGGATTATGTATCCTGTTCTCCGTTCCGTGTACCGATCGCGAGATTGGCTGCTGCACAGGCTGCAATTGCGGACAAGAGGAATTAGGCAACAATATATTTATTTCTGCAGCTTAACGGTAACGAGAACAGATGTGCAGGCATTTATGGCTGAACGTCCAGAGTATACAAAAGCGAACAGATTTAAAGATATTGAAGTAAAAATCTATATATAAAGTTCTGCAAGGGAAAGCATTTATTGCTTTCCCTTGTTTGATGTTTGGAAATAAGCCCTTTTATTTGGGTTTGTTCCATTTTTTTATTCTAATATCTATAAGGAGGTTCACTATGAACAACACAGCGTTAGGGGCAGAAAACAAAAGAAACAGACAATCAATTTTATCAGCGAAGCACATGAAAAATTCTACTATGAAAAATTAAAAGAGGTACGCTATCAGGATGTGTACCACAAGGCACTTTGCTATTGCCTTGGCATCAGTTGTTGATACGAGAAGAAATATTAATAGCATCTATGATTTTAAGACGGGATGTGTAAAAACTGAGTGCTTGCATGAAGGCTGGCAGACCAGTGGCAGTATGAAGGTGGTGCGAATGGCATTTAACCTGTATTGCAACGGTACACCGAGTGTAGATGATTACACAAAAACAGAGGAACAGGTAAACGAGTGCAGGCAGTATACAGTGGAGGACTTGTTCTGCTGTGCCTATGCACCTTTCTTTTGGCAGGCGATGGTAAATTACATCCTACTACAGCTGGGTTGCTTATGTTCGGTGAAGAATATCATATCGTAAGAGAATTTCCAGAGTATTTCCTAGATTATAGAGAGATGCTTGACCCAACAATACGTTGGACAGATCGCTTGCAGTCTAGCTCCGGTGATTGGAGCGGTAATGTATTTGATTTCTTCTTTAGAGTAAATAGCAAAATTGCAAAGGATATTAAGAAGCCTTTTAAGCTTGAAGGTATTACGAGGGTGGATGATACTCCAGTTCATAAGGCAGTTCGAGAGGCTTTAGTTAATTGTTTGGTTAATACAGATTATTTCTTGCCTTGCGGTGTAGTGATTAAGAAGGAAGATGACAAGTTGGTTATCGAGAATCCTGGTAGCATTCGCACTGGTAAAAAGCAGATGCTTCGTGGTGGTATTTCAGATCCTAGAAATAAAACACTAATGAAGATGTTTAATATGATTGGTATTGGTGAAAGAGCCGGTAGTGGTATTCCAGATATTTATCAGGTTTGGGAGAATGAAGGCTGGCCAATGCCTGTTGTAGAGGAAAGTTATAATCCTGACAGGACTCGTTTATCGCTTGAATTTGCGAAAAAACAAACGATAAAAACAAGCGAAGAGGAAAAGGAGCCAAAAAGGAGCCAAAAAGGAGCCGAAAAGGAGCCAATAAAAGGAGCTGAAAGAAAAAAGGAAATTTTGAAGCTGATAAAGGTAAACTCAACTATTACACAAGTTGAAATTATGAAAGAATTAGATTTGACTAGAAAGCAAGTGCAAAAGGATATGAAAGAGTTACAAGAGATGCACATAATTGCAAGAGAAGGCACAAACAGAAGAGGACGTTGGATTATCGTCAAAGAGAATAAATAGAATTTAAGTTTATTAGGGGGATAGTTTATATGCTTAATCTTTCGGAAGAACAACAAAAAGCACTGATGGAAACAGTAAATAAGCATATTCAGGAAGAAACAAAAAAGAGCCTAGATGCATTTGATAAAACCCTTGATAGAGAAGTCAGTTTGGTGTAAATAGTATAAAAACATTGGATTCCGTACAAAAAAGTTCCGAAATCAGGAATTTTTGTACGGAATTTCTTTTATTTGCGTACTTGGCGAAAATAAAGCATTTTTATAATACAAAATTACCTGCTTTTGTATTTTTTTCGCCGATATTGGCGTTTTAAATACAAGAAAATTCGTAGGAATCTGCAAGGCACTTTTACATTAGCTTTTTACAGTCGTTGACAGTCACAGCCTTTTACCATAAAATGAACAGTAAGAATGTATGAAAAAGGAAGAGAAAAATGGGAAAATCTGAGAAACAGATGGAGAAAGAGCAGGAGCGCAACCAACGGATCATTGATACAGCGTTCCGGCTTTTTGTGGAAAAGAAAATCGAAGCGGTCAGCATGGATGAGGTCGCAAAAGAAGCCGGTGTGGGACGTGCTACATTGTTCCGCTGTTACAACAATAAGACGGAGCTGGCTATTGCGGTCTGCGCATCGAAATGGAAGGCTTATCTGGACAAGCTGGATGAGGCAAGACCAATCTCTTCGATACACGATATTCCGGCCATCGGAAGATTTATCTTTACGCTGGACAGTTATATCGGCATGTATCAGAACCATAAGGATCTGCTGCAGTATAATGACAACTTCAACAATTATATAACACACCAGACGGTGCGGCAGGAGGAACTGGCGAATTTCCACGCATCCCTGAATTCCGTCAACACAAGACTTCATATGATGTATGCGAAGGCAAAAGAGGACAAGACCTTCCGCACGGATATTCCGGAGGAACAGTTCATGCGTGTGACGGTGCATACCATGATGGCAGCGTGTACCCATTACGCAGGTGGTTTTATCTGGGGAGCAACGGACAACAAGGATTATACAGGTGATCTGCTGCTTTTAAAGGAAATGATCCTGAATTATGCCCGGAATGACGCCAATCTCTAATTTTCAGGTATACTGATTCCGACAGCCGGTGGAACAGATGACTGATTGACATTGCAATTTCAGAAAATCTGTGATATAGTAGCCACAATTGAATATGGAGTATTCAGGTGCCGGAGCAGCCACGTAAGTAGCTGGCTCCGGTGAAAAGGGAAGCAGGTGTAAGTCCTGCACGAACTCGTCACCGTAATTAGGGAGCTGAAGCCGATAGATCACTGGGAGACCGGGAAGATGGCGGATGCAATGATCTTCAAGCCGGGAGACCTGCCTGAATGCTGTACAGAAACATTTGTTTCAAAGCCACGAGTAACTGGTTGTACGTGTGGAATGCAGAAGCGACAGAAGCTTTTTTGCATTCGTTTCTTATGTGTACAAACCCTTTACCTGATACAGGAAAGGGTTTTTGTTTTTGTTGCGAAAAACATGTTTCTGACTTACATATTTAAGAATACCGAGGCAAGCCCCAAAATCAAAAGAGACAGAAGATCTGTCAGAGGAGGAAACATGAAAAAAAGAATCGTAGCAGTAGTACTGGCATCCGTACTGGGTGCTGTATGCATCACCGGATGCGGTAATACCCAGGCAACTGTAGAAAGCACTGCACAGGCAGGCACTGAGGCACAGACCACACAGGCAGCAGAGACAACCACCGCAGCTACCGAGAGCAACGAAGATGCAGATCAGGCAG
>OLPI01001130.1_pt1 | contig 24155 bp, 20 predicted proteins | sample 1672361 | NCBI WGS metagenome assembly OLPI01 (sample SAMEA3136675, study PRJEB25190) | human gut metagenome
CTCGCTACGGCGAGGGTAAGATAAAGCAGCTCGACCCCATAGGCCCTAACGGCGAGATAATCATGGATTACTCCATATTCGACGCTAAGGCTGCGGGTTTTAATAAGGTCGTTTTTATTATCCGTAAAGACATCAAGGCGGCTTTCGATGAAATGATCGGTAACCGCATTTCCGCGCAGATAGATACCGATTACGTTTATCAGGATACCTCCGACGTTCCCGAAAAATACGCGGGCGTTTCGCGCACTAAGCCTTGGGGCACTGGCCACGCCGTGCTTGCCTGCCGCGGAGTTGTAAACGAGCCTTTCGCGGTCATCAATGCCGATGACGTTTACGGCAGACAGGCTTTCGTGAAAATGCACGATTTTCTAGTTGCCGACCACCCTGCGGACGGCAAGCTGCATCTCGCTATGCCCGGATTCATGGCGGCAAACACGCTCAGCGCAGTGGGCACAGTTACCCGCGGCGTATGCTCGGCTGATGAGAACGCTATGCTTACCGACATCGTTGAAACTTACAAGATACACCGCGAAAACGGCGCTGAGGGCAAGATGGTAGCCGCAGTTTCCAAAGAGTCGGAAGAGATTCAGACCCTTAGCGAGGACACGCACGTTTCTATGAATATGTGGGCTTGCCCGCCCGAGTTCATCGGTAAACTGGGCGATGGCTTTGAGGAGTTCCTCGCGGCAAATTCCCAGTCGCCCGACGCGGAATATCTGCTGCCCTCGTTCATAAACGAGCTTATCCACAATGGCGAGGCTGACTGCACGATGTTTGAGACCACCGATAAGTGGTTCGGCGTTACCAATGCGGTCGATAAGGCGGCGGCGCAGGCGGCTGTTAAGGAGCACATAGCGGCGGGCGTTTACCCCGAAAAGCTTTGGGGCTGATACATTTATAATAGTGTGGATTTGAAGCGTTAAGAATACAGCAAAAACGGCGTGCAGGTCTTTTACGATCTGCACGCCGTTGGTTTTTATATTGTTCGGTTTACTTAGCCTTGGTAGCAACTTCCTCTACAAGCTTGTTGATGAGGTCGCTTACCGGCATATCGGGCAGTTCGCCCTCTTTGCGCGAACGAACGGTTACCGTGCCGCTCTCCGCTTCCTTTTCGCCGATTATCAGCATATAAGGAATACGCTCGAGTCTGCCGTTCTTTATCTTCGGGCCGATGTTCACGTCGCGGTCGTCTACCGTAACTCTCATGCCGAGGTTGGTGAGTTTTTCGGCGATGGAGCGCGCGTAATCGTTCTGCGCGGCTGTTATCGGCATAAGGCGTACCTGCTCGGGTGCGAGCCAAAGCGGCAGAACGCCTGCAAAATGCTCGATCATGTAAGCAAGTGTGCGCTCGTAGCAGCCCAGCGAAGTTCTGTGAATGATGTAAGGCAGCTTCTTCTGACCGTCCTTATCGACATAGTACATACCGAAGCGCTGAGCCAGCAGCATATCTATCTGAATAGTTACCAGCGTGTCCTCTTTGCCGTAAACGTTCTTGTACTGAATGTCGAGCTTAGGGCCGTAGAACGCCGCTTCGTCGATGCCTATATCGTAGTCAACGCCGAGGTCGTCGAGTATCTTCTTCATAGCCGCCTGCGCTTCTTCCCACTGTTCCTTAGTGCCCTCATACTTGTTGTTCGGGTTCGCGGGATCCCACTGCGAGAATCTGAATGTGCAGTCCTGAAGCAGACCTACCGTGTCAAGCATATATTTTGCAAGCTCTAAGCAGCCCGAAAATTCATCTTCCAGCTGGTCGGGGCGCAGGATATAGTGGCCCTCAGAGATTGTGAACTGGCGAACGCGGATAAGTCCGTGCATCTCGCCGCTGTCCTCGTTTCTGAAAAGCGTGGAAGTTTCGGTAAGGCGCATAGGCAGGTCGCGGTAAGAACGCGGCTTGTTGAGAAATACCTGATACTGGAAAGGACAAGTCATCGGGCGCAGCGCGAAACATTCCTTCTCCTCGTCATACGGGTCGCCCAGAATGAACATTCCGTCGAGGTAGTGGTCCCAGTGACCAGAGATCTTGTAAAACTCTCTCTTAGCGAAAAGGGGAGTCTTGGTAAGCAGGCAGCCTTTGCTCTGCTCAACGTCCTCTACCCAGCGCTGGAGGAGCTGAACTACTCTTGCGCCCTTAGGCAGCAGTACGGGCAGACCCTGACCGATGGTATCTACCGTGGTGAAATATTCCAGCTCTCTGCCGAGCTTGTTGTGGTCGCGCTTCACGGCTTCCTCGCGCTGCTTCAGGTACTCGTCCAGTTCGTCCTTCTTGGGGAAGGCCACGCCGTAGATACGCTGTAACTGCTTGCGGTTGGAGTCGCCCCGCCAGTAGGCGGCGTTGCAGGCGGTCAGCTTGATGCCGTTGCCCTTGATGCGGCCGGTGGAATCCACGTGGGGGCCGGCGCACAAGTCGACGAACTCGCCCTGACGGTAGAAGGAGATATGGGCGTCGGCGGGCAGGTCGTTGATGAGCTCCACCTTGTAGGGCTCTTCCTTCTCCTCCATGAACTTCAGGGCTTCCTCACGGGGCAGCTCGAAGCGCTCCAGCTCCAGCTTTTCCTTGCAGATCTTCCGCATTTCGGCCTCGATCTCCTCCAGATCGCCGGGGGTGAAGGCAAAGGGTGCGTCCAGATCGTAGTAAAAGCCGTTGTCAATGCTGGGGCCGATGGCCAGCTTCACCTCGGGGTGCAGGCGCTTCACGGCCTGGGCCAGAATGTGGGAGCAGGTATGCCAATAGGTCTTGCGGTAGGCTTCATTTTCAAAGGTGTAGATGTTTTCTTCGCTCATGGTGATATCCTCCTTGTGATTGGGGCGGGATAAAAAAATCCCCACCCCTGATGTGTTCAGGGGTGAGGTAATACAGTCATTACTCCACGGTTCCACCCTGCTTACGGCTTTGCAGCCGTCGCTTTCGGCTCCTTTAACGGGAAGCGCCCGTCCTGCTCCTCGCAGGCGGCTCGGGAGTGGTACAGGCCGTGCCGTGGGCAGGATGCTTTCAGCCGGGACATCCCTCTCTTTGGCCGTTGGTGGACAGCTTCTTCTCCGTCATCGCTTTTGATTACCGTATTATAGCGCCGTTTTTTGCCCTTGTCAACGGGGAAACGCAGGGTTTTTACACAATTTCCTCCGCCGTATCCACAATCACCGCCGCACCGGTCTCTGCCAGCGCCCGGCGGCCCCGGAAGCCCCAGCTGACGGCGATCAGGGGCAGTCCGGCATTGCGGGCGGTCTGCACGTCCACCTCGCTGTCGCCCACGTAGACGGCGGTATCCTTATCCGCGCCCAGCGCCGCCAGTGCGTGAAGCACCATGTCCGGGGCGGGCTTGCGGGGCGTGGCCGGGCTTTCGCCGAAGGTGGGCACGCCGGGAAAGAATTGCTCCGCCAGCTCACAGGCCGCGCCGTGGGGCTTGTTGGACACGATGGCCACCTTACACCCCGCCTGCCGCAGCCGCTCCAGCAGCTCCGGCACGCCGGGATAGGGCCGGGTCAGCACGCAGGTATGGGCCTGATACCACGCCTTATAGTCCCGCATAATGGCGGCAAACTCCGGCGTGTCCTCCCCCTGAGGCAGCGCGGACGCCATCAGCTTCACCGCGCCGTTGCCCAGTCCTCGCCGCACCTCCTCGCGGGTGCGCCGGGGATAGCCGTACTGCTCCAGCGTATGGTTGACGGCGGCGGTCAGGTCGTCCAGCGTGTCCAGCAGCGTACCGTCCATATCAAACAGGTAGGTCTTATATATCATAGGTCGTCTCCTCCCGAATCAGCTTTCGCCCGATGATATCACAAGCGGCGGCGGATTGCAAGTGCAAAAAACCGGCCCACAAAACGTGAGCCGGTTTTGTTTTATGGGGTCAGGAAGCGTGGGTCACGCTTTCTTGCCGCCTTTGAAGAACGCGCCGATGACTTCGATCACCAGGAAGACGATCAGGTAGTACACCACGTTTATCCGGTGGGAGTAGATGGCGGCGAACACCATGAACAGAGAGCACAGGATGGCCAGAACGGGCAGCACCTTACCCTGGAAGCCGGGCATATCCTTGCGCTTCAGCAGGGCGATGTAGATGGGGATATAGATGGCGTACAGGGTGATGATGGGCAGCTCGGAGGAGTCGAACTTGAAGGGGCCGAAGCCTTCCATAATGGCACCGCCATAGAAGTACAGCAGCCACAGGGAGCTGACCAGCAGGCCGAACACGGCGGAGTTGTTGGCCATGTTGGTGGTGGGGTCGACGTTCTTGAACAGCTTCAGCTTGGGGCTGTCGCTCTCGGTCGCCAGATCGAACATGCCGCGGGTAACGGCCATGGTCAGGCCGTTGCAGGTGCCCCAGCAGGAGATGACCACGAACACGAAGATGGCAGCGCCGCCCACCTGACCGAAGATATTCTGGAAGGCGATCTTGGCGCCGGCCTCGCCGCCGGCCATCATGACCTCAGACTCCACAGCGCCGGCCAGACCCACGTAGTAGATCACGTACACGATGGCGACGATCAGGGTGCCGATCAGCAGGGCGCGGGGCATATTCTTCTTGGAATCCTTCAGCTCGGCGCCGATGGAGGTGGCGCAGATCCAGCCCTCAAAGGCGAAGGCCAGAGACACGATAGCGCCGAACAGGCCCTCGGTAAAGGGCATCTCGGTAACAACATTGGAGAAGTTGAACTCGGTCATGCCGTTGGCCAGACCCACGATGGTGCCCACAACAGCCATCAGCAGCAGGGGGATCAGCTTGATGATGGTGGTAGCGATGGCGAACTTACCGGCCAGTTTGGGAGCCAGCGCGTTCATGGTATAGGTGACGACCATGAATACACCGGCCAGCATCATGGTGCGGCCGCCCACCACGGCGTCCTCCCAGCCCATCAGCACGCCGAAGTAACGGGCGGGCAGCCAGCTCAGCACGGACACCAGAGAGGGATAGTAGATGACCGCCATGAACCAGCCCACATAGTAGCCGTAGGTCTTGCCGCAGGATGCGGCGGCGTAGCCCACCAGACCTTCCACGCCCTCGTGGCTCTGGGCCACGGCGCCGAAGGTGCAGGCGCTGATGATCATGACGACGCCCATGATAATGAACGCCAGAATACCGACGGTCAGGTTGCCGCCGGTCTTGGTCAGAACGGCCTCGGCCTTGAAGAACACGCCGGAACCGATGACGGTGCCCACCACCAGAGCGATGGCTACGGGCAAGGTATACCGTTTTTCCATAGTAATTTCCTTTCTCACTTTCCTAAATCGCGGACAGTTTGTCATTCTTTTAACGATCCACATGTGTGAGTATACTATGACTTTTGGGCGGTTGCAAGCACTATTTTCGCGGGAGAGAGAGAAATTCACCGAATGATTTTGTGTAGTTTCCACATATCCAAAATTCGGAATGTTTTTCGTATGGATAGAATTATCCCGCGTCGCACATTACGATTGTTAAAAATCTACCAATTTCGACTGCAAAAGTTTCTTTATAAGAGAATAAGAGGACGTTCAAAAAGGAACGTCCTCTTATCCTTATGCGGTTTGTTTTCGGCCGCTCTGCCAGTTTTCCAGCACCACGCAGGCCACGATAAGCGCCGCTCCCGCCAGTCCTATCGCCGACAGCTTCTCCCCCCAGCAGCAGGTAGGAGCATGCCGCTGTCAGGATGGGCTGGGTGCATTGCAGCAGCGACACGGCGTAGGAGGACAGCCGGGCCAGGGCCGTATTTTGCAGCACGTAGGACAGGCACGTACACAGCAGCGCCAGATACGCCACCACCAGCCAGCCGGTGACGGTCACCTGCGGCAGCACCGCCACATCGTCGAAGATCAGCGCCGCCGCGCCGGAAAACCGGATGCCCAGACACCACGGCACCGTGATGCTCTCGAACCCGATCTTGGACAGAGGGTTGCCGAAGCCGTACAGCACGCTCTGCAGCAGGATCAGCAGGGCGTAGGGCAGCGTACCGCCCTGTTTCTTACACATTGAAGCGGAAGTAGATCATGTCGCCGTCCTTGACCACGTACTCCTTACCCTCGGAGCGCAGCAGGCCCTTTTCCTTGGCGGCGGCCACGCTGCCGCCGCAGGCCATCATCTCGTCAAAGTTGATGGTCTCCGCCCGGATGAAGCCCCGCTCGATATCGCTGTGGATCTTACCGGCAGCCTGGGGAGCCTTGGTGCCCTTGCGGATGGTCCAGGCACGGCACTCGTCCTTGCCGTAGGTCAGGAAGGAGATCAGGCCCAGCAGGTCATAGCTGCACTGGATCAGCCGGTCAAGGCCGGACTTCTCGATGCCCAGATCCTCCAGGAACATGGCCCGCTCCTCGGGATCGTCCAGCTCGGCGATGTCCTGCTCCAGCTTGGCGCAGATGGGCAGCACCTGCGCGCCCTCCTTGGCGGCCAGATCCCGGACAAGGCCGAAATATTTGTTGTCCTCATAGTGGGCGAAGCCCTCCTCGTCCATGTTGGCGGCGTAGATAATGGGCTTCAGGCTCAGCAGGTCTGCTGTCTCCACGATGGCCCGGTCGTCGCCGCAGTCGAAGGTGCGGGCGGACTTTCCGGCGTTGAGGTGCTCGGCCAGCGCCTTGAATACCTCCGCCTCATGGAGGAACTTCTTGTCGCCCTTGGCGGCCTTGGTGGCCTTCTCCACGCGGCGGTTCACCATTTCCAGGTCGGCCATGATGAGCTCCAGATCGATGGTCTCGATATCGCCCAGCGGGTCTACCGGCACGTTCTGGCTGGCGTCGGCCACCACATGCATGATGTTCTCGTCGTCAAAGCAGCGCACCACGTGAACGATGGCGTCGGTGCGGCGGATGTTCTCCAGAAACTTATTGCCCAGACCAGCGCCCTGAGACGCGCCCTTCACCAGACCTGCAATGTCCACGAATTCGATGACGGCGGGGGTCTTTTTTTCCGGCTCGTACATCTCGGCCAGCTTGTCCAGCCGCGGATCGGGTACGGCCACCACGCCCACGTTGGGCTCGATGGTGCAGAAGGGATAGTTGGCGCTCTCCGCCCCGGCGTTGGTGATGGCATTGAACAATGTGCTCTTGCCCACGTTGGGCAGACCGACGATACCTAATTTCATATATGTACATCTCCTTATTCAAGTGCGTGATATTCTAACATATTATTATACCAGATACCCCGCCGGGGCTCAAGCGTTTTTCCGCATTTTTCCCTCCGTGGGCATATTTTCTCCGCTCCGGTGCATAGGCTTGTCTGAAACGCCATTCCGTTTTTCTTAACAAATTCTTAACGCAAAATTGTCGAAAAATGTGGTATGGTATGTTTCAATAAAATTTTCTTACATCACCCGATGGAGGGATCTCGTACCTATGAAAACCTATCGCGCCGGTATCGACATTGGCTCCACCACCGTGAAGCTGGTGGTTCTGGACGAAAACGACAACATCATCTACGGCGACTATCGCCGCCATCAGGCTCACACCCAGCAGACGCTGGCGGCGCTGCTGCGTGAGGCTCGCGAAGCGCTGGGTGACTGCGCCCTGACGCCCGCCATCACCGGCTCCGGCTCCATCAATCTGGGCCGGGCGCTGGACATTCCCTTTGTGCAGGAGGTGGTGGCGGTGGCTTCGGCGCTGGAAAAGCGCTATCCCCAGACGGACGTGGCCATCGAACTGGGCGGCGAGGATGCCAAGATCATCTACTTCACCGGCGGTCTGGAGGAGCGGATGAACGGCGTGTGCGCCGGCGGCACCGGCTCCTTTATCGACCAGATGGCCGCCCTGCTGCAAACCGACGCCAAGGGGCTTAACGACGCGGCGGCGGACTACAAGGAGCTGTACACCATCGCCGCCCGGTGCGGCGTGTTCGCCAAAACCGATATTCAGCCCCTCATCAACGAGGGCGCTACCACCGCCGATCTGGCCGCCTCCATCTTTCAGGCGGTGGTGAACCAGACCATCTCCGGCCTTGCCTGCGGCAAGCCCATCCGGGGCTGCGTGGCCTTTCTGGGCGGGCCGCTGCACTTCCTGCCGGAGCTGAAAAAGGCCTTTATCCGCACGTTGAAGCTGACAACCGAGAACATCGTGGATCCCGACGACTCCCACCTGTTCGCCGCCATGGGTGCGGCGCTGGAGACGGAAGCGAACGCGGCGGCGCAGCCCATCGGCGAGCTGATTGACCGGCTGGCGCAGGGCGTTACCATGGCGTTCGAGATCAAGCGTTTGCCGCCGCTGTTCGCCGACAGAGTGGAGTATGACGCGTTCTGCGCCCGCCACGCCCACGCGGTGGTGGAAAAGGGCGACATTGCCGACTACCGGGGCGACTGCTTTTTGGGCATCGACGCCGGCTCCACCACCACCAAGCTGGCGCTGACCGGCGCTGACGGCCAATTGCTGTGGTCGTACTACGCCAACAACAGCGGCAGCCCCATCAAGACCGCCATGGCCGCCATGGCGCAGCTGGCAACGCTGCTGCCGCCCACGGCCCGCATCGCCCGCTCCTGCTCCACCGGCTACGGTGAAGCGCTGCTGAAGGCCGCCTTCCATCTGGACGAGGGCGAGGTGGAGACCATCGCCCACACCACGGCAGCGGCGTTTTTCGATCCGCAGGTGGACTGCGTACTGGACATCGGCGGGCAGGACATGAAGTGCATCCGTCTGAAAAACGGCACGGTGGACAGCGTCATGCTGAACGAGGCCTGCTCCTCCGGCTGCGGCTCATTTCTGGAAAACTTTGCCAATTCCTTGGGCTTCACGGCGGCGCAGTTCGCCGACGAGGCCTTGTTCGCCCGGCATCCGGTGGATCTGGGCACCCGCTGCACCGTGTTCATGAACTCCAACGTGAAGCAGGCCCAGAAGGAGGGCGCTGCGGTGTCGGACATTTCCGCCGGCCTTGCCTACTCCGTCATCAAGAACGCGCTGTTCAAGGTCATCAAGCTGGCCGACGCCCGGGAGCTGGGCCATCACATCGTGGTGCAGGGCGGCACCTTCTACAACAAGGCCGTGCTGCGGGCCTTCGAGCGTATCGCCGGGGCTGAGGCGGTGTGTCCCGATATCTCCGGCCTGATGGGTGCCTTCGGCGCGGCGCTGATCGCCCGTGACCGCTATCACGGCCAGCCCACCGAGACGCTGGACTTTGCCCACATCGCCGCCTTGACCTACACCGCCAAGACTGCCCGCTGCGGCGGATGTGAAAATAACTGCCTGCTGACGGTGAATACCTTCTCCGACGGCGGCCGGTACATCTCCGGCAACCGCTGCGAAAAGCGGGTGAAGAACCCCAACGCCGCCCAGCCGGGCGCCAATCTGATGGCCTACAAACGGCAGCGGCTGTTTGACTATCCGGCGCTTGCGGAAAATGAAGCCAAGCGCGGCGTCATCGGCATCCCCCGGGTGCTGAACCTGTACGAAAACTATCCCTATTGGGCCACCTTCTTCCGGCAGCTGGGCTTCCGGGTGGTGGTATCGCCCTTCTCCACCCGCGCCATCTACGAGATGGGCATGGAGTCCATCCCCTCCGAGTCGGAGTGCTATCCCGCCAAGCTGGCCCACGGCCACGTGGAGTGGCTGGTGCAGCACGGAATCACCACGATTTTCCACCCTTGCGTGTTCTATGAGTATCAGGAGACGAAGGACGCCCAGAACCACTACAACTGCCCCATGGTGGTGTCCTATCCCGAGAACCTGAAAAACAACGTAGAGGCCATCACCACTGGACAGGTGCGGTACATCCGGCCCTTCATCGCCTTTACCAGCGAGAAAACGGCGGAGGATCGGCTGGTGAAGCTGTGTCGGGACGTGTGGAGTATCCCCGCCGCCGAGGTTCGCGCCGCCGCCCGTGCCGCGTGGGCCGAGCAGCGCCGGGCCAAGGATGACATTCGCGCCGAGGGCCGCCGCCGTCTTGCGGAAATGGAGCAAAGCGGCAAGCGGGGCGTGGTGCTGGCGGGACGGCCCTACCACATCGACCCGGAGATCAACCACGGCATTCCGGAGCTGATCGCCTCCTACGGCCTGTACGTATTCACCGAGGACAGCCTGCCGTTGGACACGCCGCCCCAGCGTCCTCTGCGGGTGGTGGATCAGTGGGTGTTCCACTCCCGGCTGTACGCGGCGGCGGAGTTCGTGGGCGGGCGGGACGATCTGGAGCTGGTGCAGCTGTTTTCCTTCGGCTGCGGGCTGGACGCCGTCACCACCGATCAGGTATGCGAGATACTGGAAAAGTGCAACAAGCTCTATACCGTGCTGAAGATCGACGAGGTGAACAATCTGGGCGCGGCCCGTATCCGTGTCCGCAGTCTGCTGGCCGCCATGAACATGCGGCGTGAGCAAAATATCTGTGCCAAGCCGGTGCCGCTGGATTACCACCGCACGGAGTTCACAAAAGAGATGTTCGAGCAGGGCTATACCATTCTGGCGCCCCAGATGTCACCCATTCACTTTGACGTCATCGAGCCGGTGTTCCGCCGCCACGGCTACCATGTGGAGATTCTGAACAACGCCACCCGGAAAGCGGTGGATGTGGGCTTGCAGTACGTCAACAACGATGCCTGCTATCCCTCTATCCTGTCGGTGGGACAGCTGATGGAGGCGGTGCTGTCAGGCCGGTACGACACCGACAAGCTGGCTCTCATCATGACCCAGACGGGCGGCTGCTGCCGGGCCAGCAACTACGTGGCCTTTATCCGCCGTGCCCTGGACAAGGCGGGACTGAGCCACATTCCCGTCATCTCCCTGAACGCCAACGGCATGGAAAAGAACGAGGGCTTCCGTGTCTCTCCCGCCATGCTGCTGGCTGCTCTGCGGCAGCTGACCTTCGGCGATCTTCTCATGCGGTGCCTGTACCGCACACGGCCCTACGAGGCCGTCCCCGGCTCCGCCAACGCCCTCCACACCAAGTGGCGGGATATCGCCATTGCCTACGCCATGGGCGAAAAGACCGGCTATACCTACGGCGGCATCTGCCGGGGCATCGTGGCGGATTTCGACGCCCTGCCCCTGAACGAGAGTCTCCGCAAACCCCGCGTGGGCATCGTGGGGGAGATTCTGGTGAAGTACATGCCCCTTGCCAACAACTACTTAGTCGACCTACTGGAGCAGGAGGGCGCCGAGGCGGTGGTGCCCGATCTCACCGACTTCCTCATCGAGTGCATCTATCAGCAGAGCTACAAGCACGACTATCTGGGCACCGGCTGGACGTCCAGCCTGCTGGCCAAGGTGGGCACCGACGGCATTGCGGCCGTCCGCAAGCCTGCGGTGGAAGCTCTGAAGACCAGCCGCCGCTTCGACCCGCCCACGCCTATGGCGCATATTGCCGACCTTGCCAAGCCCTTCCTGTCGCTGGGCAACCAGTACGGCGAGGGCTGGTTCCTGTGCGGCGAGATGGCGGAGCTGCTGACGGAGGGGGTGCCCAACATCGTGTGCATCCAGCCCTTCGCCTGCCTGCCCAACCACGTGGTGGGTAAGGGTGTCATCAAGGCGCTGAAGGCCGCCTATCCCCAGGCCAACATCGCCGCCGTGGACTACGACCCCGGTGCCAGCGAGGTGAACCAGCTGAACCGCATCAAGCTGATGCTGTCGGCAGCGAAGAAGAATATGGCATAAAAATGAGAGCGTCCCGCCGGGACGCTCTCTTCTCTTTCTCACTCTATTTACGGGGTGTGCGTCAGGCCAAAAAGCCCTTCAGGATGGTGTCCTCGGCTTCCTCCTCCGTCAGACCCAGCGTCTCCAGCTTCAACAGCTGGTCGCCGGCGATCTTGCCGATGGCCGCCTCGTGGATCAGCTGCGCCTCGGTGGAGTTGGCGGTAATGGCGGGGATGGACTCGATCTTCGCTTCGCCCATGATGATGGAGTCGCACTGGACATGGCCGAAGCACTTGGCGTTGCCCACCATGACGGGGTGGAACACCTGATGGGAACGATCCTGCGCCACAGAGCGGGAGATGACCCGGCCCTTGGCGTCGTCGCCGTTGAGCTGGATGGTCATATCACTCTCGGCCATCTGGTCGCCGTGGGTCAGCAGACGCTCGGTGACCACCACCTCGCTGCCCGCCTCGCAGAAGAAGTCGGTCTCCCGCTTGGTGGAGTCGATGCCCCGGATCTGGATGGTGTCCATCTGCATGGTGGAATTCTCGCCCAGATATACCACGGTCTTGGGGTTCATGATGTTGCCGCCGGTCTGTCCGGCGTCCTTTTCGCCGTAGTGCTTCTCGATGTAGTGCACGCGGCTGTTTTTGCCGATGTGGAAGGTGTGGATGCCGTCATGGCGGCTCTCGTTGCATCCGGAGTTGTGGATGCCGCAGCCCGCCACGATATCCACGTCGCAGTCGTCGGGCACATAGAAATCGTTGAACACCAGCTCGCTGACGCCGGTCTTGCTGATGATGACGGGGATATAGCATTTCTCGCCTTTGGTGCCGGGCTTGAACTTCACGTCGATACCGGCCTTGCCGTCCTCGCGGGGCGATATTTCGATATGCTCGGTGGACTGGCGTGCCTCGCACCCGGAGTCCTTGCGGATATTGAAAGCGCCCACCGGCTTGCCGGTCAGGTCGGCGATCTTTTCCAACAGCTTCGCGTCGATCTCGGTAATCACAGGGACGCCTCCTTTCTCTCAATCACCGGGCAGCCGCCCAGCGTGTCCGCCAGGATCAAGGGGAACACCTCGTCCGTGTTGCCCCGGTGGGCGATCTGGCCGCCTGCGATGACCACGATCTCGTCCGCCAGACGGATGATCCGCTCCTGATGGGAGATGATGATCATGGTGGCCTTGCCCTCCTGATGGATCTGCTCGAAGGTCTCGGTAAGGCGGGCGAAGCTCCACAGGTCGATACCGGCCTCCGGCTCGTCGAAGATCATCAGGTCGCTGTGGCGGGCCAGAATGGTGGCGATCTCGATACGCTTCACCTCGCCGCCGGACAGGGACACGTCCACCTCCCGGTCAAGGTAATCGTTGGCGCACAGGCCCACCTTGGTCAGATACGCGCAGCAGCGATCCTTGCTGAGCTTTTCCTCGCCCGCCGCCAGCAGCAGCAGATCATGGACGGTAATGCCCTTGAAGCGGGGCGGCTGCTGGAAGCCGTAGCTGATGCCCTTTTTGGCCCGCTCGGTGATGGACAGGCCCGTGATATCCTCGCCGTTATAGAAGATCTGGCCGCTGGTGGGCTGCACCAGACCCATGATGATCTTGGCCAGCGTGGTCTTGCCGCCGCCGTTGGGGCCGGTGAACACCATCAGGCGATGGTCGGGAATGGTGATGGAGATATCCTTGATGATATCCATGTCACCCTCCGGCGTGGACACGCGATAGGAAATATGTTTCAATTCCAGCATGGAATCTTCCTCCTCAAATTAAACCGGCAGAACCGGCATTTTCTGTCAGGAAAAGAGCTATTTTGACAAACTTGAAATATTATACCAGATAATATAAGGAAAATCAATTTATTTCGCCGTTTGTTCCAAAAAAGCTTCGTCTTTTCCCTCCACCATCAGCTGGGCCAGCGTGGCGTTGTCCAGATAGTCCCGGATCACCTGATCCAGCCCCTGCCACAACGCACGGGTACGGCACCCGTCCGCCATTTCGCAGGGCTGCGCCGCGTCCTCCACGCACTGCACCGGGGCCAGCGGCCCCTCGATGGCCCGCAGAAGCGGCCCGATGTGGTACTCCTCCGGTGAACGGACAAGGCGATAGCCGCCGCCCCGGCCGTGGGTACCGTCCACGAACCCCGCCTTGGAAAGGGTGGTCATGATGCTCTCCAGATACTTCTGGCTGATGCCCTGCCGCTGGGCCACCGTCCGCAGGGGGATATAGCCCTCCTCCCGGTGCTCCGCCAAGTCCACCATCACCCGCAGCGCATAGCGCCCCTTCGTTGAGATCATCATACCGATACGCCCTGTCCTTTCCGCTTTTTTCACCATTATAGGGGGTTTTGTCCAGCGTGTCAACGGGTGGCGGCAGCGGCGCTCATGGCATAGTATGTCACGGGGAGGGAATGGGCATACATGGCGGCCTATCGAGGACGCTGCAATTTAAGGCTCCCCTTGTTGCAAGGGGAGCTGTCAGCCGTAAGGCTGACTGAGGGGATAACCCCTTGATCGACAACCCCTCCGTCAACGCTTCGCGTTGCCACCTCCCCTTACACAGGGGAGGCTTTGGCTGCGAAACACTTCCCCGGAAAGGAGGTCACTATGGACAACGAGCTTTACGACTACCGCAAATACGATCAGGTCTGGAAGCGGGTCAACCCGCAGGAGAACCCCTACCCGGAGGCCCGCAGTAGCGCCGCCGCTCCCGCACGGGTCACACCCGCCGCGCCTGCCCCGCCGGTGTATCAAACACTGCTGCGGGAGGAGCTGCGGCACATGCAGGAAGTCCTGCGGGTGCTGGAAAACGCTCTTGCATAATGCGGCGGCCCGTGATACAATAGGGCATCATTTCAGGCTCTTTCGCGCCGAAAATACACAAAAAGGAGATTGCCGCAATGAAGGAAGTTATCAGTCGGGACGCCGCTCTGGCGGCATTGAAGGAGTACAACCACGAGCCGTTTCATATCCAGCACGCACTGACCGTGGAGGGCGTGATGCGCTGGTACGCCAACGAGCTGGGCTACGGCGAGGACGCGGATTTCTGGGCCACCGCCGGACTGCTGCACGACATCGACTTTGAGATGTGGCCGGAGCTGCACTGCGTGAAGGCCCCGGAGCTGCTGGAGAAGGCGGGCTGCGACGCCGACCTGATCCACGCGGTGTGCAGCCACGGCTACGGTCTGGTGTGCGACGTGGAGCCGGTACATGAGATGGAAAAGGTGCTGTTCGCCGCCGACGAGCTGACGGGTCTGATCGGCGCCGCCGCCCGGATGCGCCCCAGCAAGAGCGTGATGGACATGGAGGTCAGCAGCCTGAAGAAGAAGTTCAAGGACAAGAAGTTCGCTGCCGGCTGCTCCCGCGACGTGATCACCACCGGCGCGGAGCGTCTGGGCTGGACGCTGGAGGAGCTGATGGAAAAGACCATCCTGGCCATGCGCAGCTGCGAGGCAAGCATCAACGAGGCCATGGCCGCGCTGTAAACCTTTCATAAAAAAGGAGTGCCGCCCGTTAGGCGGGCTGCTTGAGACAGGGAACAGGCTCAGTAGGGTAATCCGCTGTGCCTGTTCTTGTTTTATCTGCTTTTTCAAGCAAATTGAACGTCGCACTTCTTACCGCGCGAATATTCCTTGCCTCTCCCAAAGGGAGAGCCAAGGGCCTGTACCCCGCTACATAGCATGAAAATGGAGCGTATCGGTGCCGATACGCTCCATGAACTTTTTTCGACCATCCGTCAATCGGACGGCACTCCTTTATCTCTTATTCAAACGTCAGCGGCGTATGGTCGCAGATTTCCTGTATCTTGGCCTGCAGAGCCTTCAGATCCTCAAAGGTCTCCGGCTTTTTCCGGGGGTCGCGCAGCAGCGCCGCCGGATGGAACAGCGCCATCATCAGCGTGCCGTTGCGGTCAAAGAACTGGCCGTGCTCCTGCGAAATTTTGAAGTCCGGCTTGATCAGCTCCATGGCGCTGATGCGCCCCAGACACACGATGATCTTGGGCTTCATCAGCCGCACCTGCGCCCGCAGATAGCCCCGGCAGGCGTCCTTCTCCGTGTTCAGCGGGTCCCGGTTCTCCGGCGGACGGCACTTGACGGAGTTGGTGATATAGATATTCTGCCGGTGCAGGCCGATCATGGCCAGCATGTCGTCCAGCAGCTTGCCCGCCCGGCCTACGAAGGGCTCGCCCTGGGCATCCTCGTTGGCGCCGGGCGCTTCGCCGATGAACAGCACCTCGGCGTTGGGGTCGCCTACGCCGAACACCACCTGCGTGCAGGTCTGCCGCAGCTGGCAGGCCTGACATTTCAGGCACGTCTCTCTCAGTTCCTCCCACGCGGTCATGACAGTCTCGCCTCCATCCAGTTCCAGATATCCTGATACACCGCGCCGCGGTGCGCTTTTTCGTTCAGCAGTTCGTGCCGCAGACCGTGGTACAGCCGCAGCGTACAGTCGGTCACTCCGGCATGGCGAAACGCCTGATACGTCTGGCGCACACCCGCTCCCATGCCGCCCACAGGGTCGTCCTCGCCGGAGATCAGCAGCACCGGCGTGGTCTTGTCCATTTTCCGCAGGTTGGTAGGCCGCTGGTTGAAGCGGATGCCCCACAGCATCTCACGGAACAGCCCCACCGTGGCGTCGTGGCCGCACAGGGGATCGGCGATATATTCGTCCACGTTCTCCTCGTCCGCCGACAGCCAGTCGTACTCGGTGCGGTTGGGCTTGAAGGTCTTGTTGTACGCACCGAAGGCCAGCGCCGTCACCGCGGCGTTGGTGGACGCCGCGCCCCGCCGGGCCAGCGTTCCCGCCAGCGCAAGACCGCCCGCCAGCGTGGCGGCGCTCTGCCAGCCGGTGCCCATGAGGACGGCGGCCTTCACCGTGCCGGGATAGCGGATGAGATACGTGCGGCTGAGGAACGAGCCCATGGAGTGGCCCATCAGCAGCAGTGGCAGGTGGGGGTACTGCTCCTTCAGCTTGGTGTGCAGCACGTAGATATCGTCCACCGGGGTGTTCCATGTGTTGCCGTCACCGAAATACACCGGCGTGCCGCCCTCCGGGAGAGACAGGCCGTGACCCAGATGGTCGTGACCCACCACGATGACGCCGTGGCTGTTCAGGAACCGGGCAAAATCGTCATAGCGGCCGATATACTCCGCCACGCCGTGGACAAGCTGCAATACCGCCACCGGCGTTACGTCCTCCGGCACCCACGCGATGCCGTGCAGCCGCGTTTTTCCGTCGCTGGAAAGAAAAGTGAAGTCCGTCTTATTTGTCATGGCAATTCCGTCCTTCCTGTGATATACTTGTACCATCGAATGACAAGGGCAGACACGGTTTTGACGGGCAGAAATGCGCCCATACTGCGTCAAGTCCCTTGGCAATACGTCAAGTATTCCCTGCGGGCCTTTTCTTGTCTGGACACATTTCTGCTCCGACAAAACTGCAAGGCACCTGCCAGCGATGGATTTTCGAGTGATTTTTGGTTTTTGAGATGCAGGTGGGCTGACGCCCACCAAGACGAAAAGAGCAAAAAGCGCCGGAAAGACGCGTTGGCAGGCGTGTTTGCCCTTGTTAATCGATGGTTCGTGGGTTTACTATAGCAGAAAACGGGAGGATTGGCAAGGGGTGGGGCGGACAGAGTCGTCCGCCCCTACGAAATGTTTGACGAACCCGATGCTTCACCCCGCCGCACATTACTCCCAAACCAATGGCAAAAAAATAGACGCTCTTGCGAGCGTCTATTTTTATGAATCAGAATGAGATTCTAAATTAGAACTCCTTCTTCTTGCCGATGACGACAGCGCCGCCAGCGACGGACAGCAGGCTCATGCCAACATACATGGCAACACCAGCGTCGAAGGTCTTGGCAGAGTTGACGCCCTTGTTGTCAGCCTTGGTGCCGTTGTCCTTATCGGTGGTCCAGTAGTAAGCCACATCGCCCAGGATCACGCCGTCGGCAACATTGACGAAGCCGGCGTTGACCAGCTGCTTGGCATAGGTGGAGCTATAGACATCGGCGGTCTCGGGGGTGCTGTACTGATAGTTGGAGCCGTAGAAGGTGCGGTTGCAGAAGTAGCACTTGTACTCGTTGACGTCCTTGACGATCTTGCCATCGGTGGAGGTCTTGTACTCGATGTTCTTCTTCACCAGAACCATCAGGTGGCCAGCGGGAATGACCTCAGCGTCAGCGCCCCAATAGGTACCATCCTGATAGGTCTCGCCGAACACCAGAGCAACGCGGACAGCGATCACGTTGTCGTACTTACCATCAACGGTGACATAGGCAGTAGCGTCATTAGCATCGCACTTGACCCAGTAATTCTTGTCCTTGACATCCTTGTAGCAGTTCTTGGGAGCCTTGTCGTTCTCATCGCCGCAGCCGACATACTTGTGCTCAGCAACAGCAGTGGCCTTCAGAGCGTTGACCTTGAGATCAGTGGACTCAACGCGCAGCAGATAAACAGCCTTGCCGTCCTTCTGATAAGTGACAACGAAGTTGTTCTCATTATCATAGACGTCATCATCGGTGGTCTCGACGAACCACTCCGAGTGGGTCTTGCCCTCGTAGTGAGCCAGGACGTCGTCCTTCTGCTCGACGAACTTCAGGTCGTCATACTTCTCGTGCTGACCCTTCACAGTGACTTCCAGATCGTAGCCAGCTGCGAAAGCGACGGTGCACAGGCTCAGAGCCATAACCAGGCTGAGAACCAGAGCAACAATCTTCTTCATGTTTGGTTCCTCCATAAAAATTATTTGCAAAAACGTATCTCTCGTTTTTACGGGTACTAATATACCATAAATTTTCCAGCCGTCAAGGTACTTTTCGCAATTGTTTCCAAAGTGTAACTTTTTTACCATTTTTTTGTAACTCACCGGTGGACAAAAACTTTTCGCGTCTTCTCATTATTTTCTTGACAAATGGAGGAAAAGTCCCTATACTGATTACATAGGTACGGGGCGGTTGTGGTTGATACGCTCCTTGCTAACCGGAAAAACCGCCATTCGACTCATGGCGGTTTTTCCATTTTTTGTTTTTGATAAAAGGAGACGGACAGGGTTGTCCGCCTCCTTGCTTTTTATGCTTTCTGTTTTTCCGGGAACTGGATTTGAGCCAGAATGACGGCGATAAACATGATGACGCAGCCGATGTACTCCCGGACGCTCATCTGCTGGTGCAGGATAATGGCGCCGGCGATGACGGCGAACACACTCTCCAGGCTCAACAGAATGGTGACCACAGTGGGGTTGGAGTCCTTCTGGGCCAGAATTTGCAGGGTGTAGCCCACGCCGGAGGAGAAAATACCCACATACAGGATGGGCAGCGTACAGCCCAGAATGGCGTTCCAGTCGGGCACGGCGAAAATAGAGGTGAGAGAGGTCACATCGCCGGTGCCGTTCATGCCCAGCAGCACGCACACCACCTTGGCGATGGTGGCCCACACCGCCGCCACAAGGAACTGGACACAGCTGAGCTTCATGCCGTCCACTGTGGCGGTGAAGTGGTCGATGACCAGAATGTGGATGGCGAAGCACACGGCGCACACCAGCACCAGCAGGTCGCCGGGCGCCAGCGAGAAATCGCCCTTGATGCACAGCAGGTACAGTGCGATCACCGACAGCCCCACGGCGATCCACGTGGCAAGATTCACCTTCCGCTTGAACAGCAGGCCGAAGACGGGCACCAGCACCACGTACAGGGCGGTAAGGAAGCCCGCCTTACCGGCGTCCGTACCGGCGGCAAGACCCGCCTGCTGGAAGTTGGAGGCGATGGCCAGCGCCGTACCGCAGCAGATACCGCCCAGCAGCAGCTCGCGGCGGTTCTGGCGCTTCTGCATTTTGGTGGGGGTGGGCTTATCCTTGTTGAACGCGCTGAAGATGGCGATGATGACCAACAGCACCACCACCGCGATGTAGGAGCGGGCGGCGTTGAAGGTAAAGGTGTCGATGACGTCGGCGCACAGATCCTGCGCCACGAAGGCCGTGCCCCAGATGAAGGCCGCCAGAATGGGGAACACCACCTGACGAAGTTGATTGTGTTTCATGGGAAGCTTCCTTTCTGTGTGTGGGGGATTGAGAGGAAATATTTCGTAGGGCGGGGTGACCACACCCCGCCGCCGGTGATGCGGCAGATATCGTGCGGCGGCATGTGGTCATGCCGCCCTACGCAAAGGTTTGGAGTTCCAGTGCATTATCGCCGCGGGCGACCGCAAGGGTCGCCCCTACGAATTATTTCCGGTGCTTTTTCTTTACTCCTTCGGCGGGCCGGAGTGCCACTGGAACTTGCGCTCGGTGCCGTGAAGCAGGCGGTCGATATTCTCCCGGTGGCACCAGACCACCAGCACGGAGATGACAAAGGCCAGCGCCGTATACAGCAAGTTATGGCCGTAGAACAGGAACACGGACACCGTCAGGCTGATACCGGCGAAGATGGAGCCCAGGGACACGTACTTGCTCAGCAGCCACAACGCCGCGAACAGGCCCCATGCCACAAGTCCCACTTTCCAGCCCAGCATCCACGCCAGCGTGCCGCCGCAGAGGATGCCCTTGCCGCCCTTGAAGCCGTAGAACGCCGGGAACATGTGACCCAGCTCGCAGCCAATACCCGCCAGCAGCAGGCCCAGCGTCCAGTCCTGCCGCAAAAACCAGAAGAGATACCCCCCGATAAGGCCCGCCACCACGGTCTTGCCCATGTCCAGCGCGATGACGCCAAGGGCGTATTTCGCGCCGTAGGTGCGGTAGAAGTTGGTCAGTCCCGCGTTGCCGCTGCCGTGGGAGCGGACGTCGTCCTTAATAATAAAGTGGGAAATGACCACCGAGCCGTTGAAGCAGCCCAGCAGATACGACACCAGCAGCACCAGCACCACGCAGAATACATTGAAAATAATGTGGCTCATGCGTTTTCGTCCTCTCCCTTCTGGCGGATGGTCATGATAATGGGGGTGCCCTCCAAGCCGAACACGCTGCGGATCTGGTTCTCCAGATACCGGCGATAGGAGAAGTGGAACAGCTTCTTATCGTTGCAGAACACCACGAAGTGGGGCGGCTTGATGCCAACCTGAGTCATGTAGTAGATCTTCAGGCGGCGGCCCTTATCCGTAGGCGGCTGCACACGGGTCTGGGCGTCAGCCAGCACGCTGTTCAGCATGCCGGTGGTGATGCGCATAGAAGCCTGATCGTTGACATAGTTGATCAGCTCAAACAGGCGGCTGACCCGCTGGCCCGTCAGGGCAGAGATGAACACGATGGGCGCGTAGGTCATGAAGCTGAGGTCGCGGCGGATATCCTCCCGCATGCGATCCATGGTCTTGTCGTCCTTCTCTACGGCGTCCCACTTGTTCACCACGATGATGCAGGCCTTGCCCGCCTCGTGAGCCAAACCGGCCACCTTGGTGTCCTGCTCGGTAACGCCGTCGTTGGCGTCGATCATAATAAGGCAGACGTCGCTGCGCTCGATGGCCATGGTGGCCCGCAGGACGCTGTATTTCTCGATATTGTCGTCCACCTTGGACTTTTTCCGCATGCCGGCGGTGTCGATGAAGTTGTATTTGCCCTGGGCGTTCTCGAAATAGCTGTCGATGGCATCGCGGGTGGTGCCCGCCACGTTGCTGACGATGACCCGCTGCTCGCCCAGAATGCGGTTGGTCAGGCTGGACTTGCCCACGTTGGGCTTGCCGATGATGGCCACCTGAATCACGTCGGACTCGTCGTCCTCGTCCTCCTCGGTTGGGAAGTACTTCAGGCACTCGTCCAGCAGGTCACCGGTGCCATGCCCGTGAACGGCGGACACCGCCACCGGGTCGCCTAGGCCAAGATTATAGAACTCGTAAAAATCCGGGTCCACCGTGCCGGTGGCGTCCATTTTGTTGACAGCCAGCACGATGGGCTTTTTGCTGCGCTGCAGCATCCCCGCCACCTCCTGATCGGCGGCGGTCATACCGGTCTTGATATCGGTGACGAACACGATCACCGTGGCGTTGTCAATGGCGATCTGGGCCTGTTCCCGCATGAAGGACAGGATCTGATTGTCGGTGCTGGGCTCAATGCCGCCGGTGTCCACCAGACGGAACTTGCGGCCCAGCCACTCACTTTCGCCGTAGATGCGGTCGCGGGTGACGCCGGGCGTGTCCTCCACGATGCTCAGGCGCTTGCCGATCAGCTTATTGAACAGCATGGACTTGCCCACATTGGGGCGGCCCACGATGGCGATCAAAGGTTTTGCCATAGTTATCCCTCCTCTTATCCCACGGTGGCTTCCAGCATGGCGTCCAGCAGCGAGCCGCCGTCGTCGTCCACGATCTGGACGGGGCTGCCCAGTTCCTGAGAAAGCCTGTCCACCGTATAGTCATCTAAAAATACCGTTTCGCCGTGGCGCAGCATATGCACCGTCAGCAGCACCCGGCGGCCAGTGACCCGGCCTTGCAGCTGCTTGGCGATGTCCTGCCCCGTCAGCAGCCCCGCCACGTCGATGGTGCGGCCGAAGAAGTCGTTCTCCACGGCCACCACCTCCGCGTCAAGCTTGGGGAAGTACGCTTTGGCGGCGTCCACCAGCGTCTGCATAAAGGGCGCGGCGGCCACGCCGGTGGCGATGGTGAAGGGGCTGGGCGCGGCGTCCGGCTCCTCCAGCTTCATGGCGGACAGGAACTCCTGCTCCAGCGACCGCAGCATGCCCACGCCGTTTTCGATTTGGCGGTAGCCCTCGTAGTAGTCCTCCTCCGGCAGGGGCAGTCCCGCCCGCAGGAACAGCTCGTCGGCGCAGAAGAACCGCCGGGTGCCGTAGCGCCGCAGGTTCTCCTGCCCGTACTCCTCGGCAATGGCGATGATCTCCCGCGCGCATTCGCTGTCCACAGGCCGCAGCTTGGCAAGACCCTTGCGGTACTTGGTGATGCCTACCGGCACCAGCGAGCAGCTGGAAAACTGCCAGTCCGTCAGGTCACGCAGCGTGCGGCGCAGAGCGTCGCCGTCGTTCCAGCCGGGGCACACCACGATCTGGCCGTTCATGACGATGCCCGCCTTGCAGAAGCGCCGGATGTATTCCAGCGACCGCTCCGCTCCCTTGTTGCCCAGCAGCGTACAGTGGAGCTGCGGCTCCGTGGCGTGGACGGACACGTTGATGGGGCTGATGTGCAGGTCGATGATCCGCTGTGCCTCCCGCTCCGAGAGGTTGGTCAGGGTGGTGTAGTTGCCCAGTAGGAAGCTGAGCCGCTCGTCGTCGTCCTTGATGTACAGGGACGGCCGCATGTTGGGCGGCATCTGATCCACGAAGCAGAACAGGCAGTGGTTGGCGCACTGGTGCATCTCATCCATTAAATAGGTATTGAAGTTCAGGCCCAGGTCACGGCCCTCCTCCTTGCGGATGGTGACGGTGCGGGTGTGGCCGTCCTTACTGAGACGCAGCACCGCCACAGGGTCATAGCCGTAGAACCGGTAGTCCAGCACGTCCACGATGTGGTGGCCGTTGATCTCCAGCAGCTGCTCCCCCACAACGATTCCGGCCTTTTCCGCCGGGGAATGGGGGTCGATAGACGTGATGACGGTGCTCATAGTGACGCTCTCCTTGCAAATACGCATACGGATGCATAATAACCATAGTATTATACCGTTTTTCCCACCATTACGCAAGATGAAAATGAGGGATATTCTGTTGTTTTCTCAGTATAGCGTGATTTTCGCCAAAAGTAAAACGCATGATTTTGATGTTTCTCATGAAAAATTATATGGGAACGACATTATTTTTTCGCTGAAATTTCCTCTTGCATTTTTCTGTCGTTTGTTGTATCATAATCGCGAACACAACTGGATCAATTGTCTTCGGGGCGGGGTGAAATTCCCCACCGGCGGTATAGTCCGCGAGCGAGCCTGACGGCGAGCAGGAACCGGTGCGATTCCGGTACCGACAGTATAGTCTGGATGAGAGAAGGCGTGTACGGCATTTTCGTGATGCTCTTTTTTGATGCGTGCACCTTGGGAGACAACCGTTTCCAAGGGTGTTACACCATTGAAAAGGAGCTTTTTTTCATGACGCAAAAGCAAAAACAAAGAACCCATCATCTGGCCGTGGCTGCCATGCTGACGGCTGTGGCCGCCGTGCTGCAATTCATCGAATTCGCCATTCCGCTGATGCCGGCCTTTATCAAGCTGGACATCTCCGACCTGCCCGCCCTGCTGGGCACCTTCTCTCTGGGCCCTGTATACGGCGTCGCTATTCAGCTGGTGAAGAACCTGCTGCACCTGCCCTTCGGCTCCAGCGCCGGTGTGGGCGAGCTGTCCAACTTCATTCTGGGCGCGATTTTCGTGTTCGCCGCCGGTATGATCTACAAGCGCAGCAAGAGCCGCAAGAGCGCGCTGATCGGCTCGCTGGTGGGGGCGGTGGCCATGGCTCTCATCAGCATCGTGGCCAACTATTTCATCGTCTACCCCGCCTATGTGGTGCTGTACAACCTGCCGCTGGAGGCAATCGTGGGCATGTACGAGGCGATCCTGGGCGGTGTGGCGCACGTACCCACCGGCAACGCCCTGTTCAACTGTCTGCTGGTATTCAACGTACCCTTTACGCTGGTGAAGGGTCTGCTGGATGTGGCGCTGTGCTTTCTGATCTACAAGCCCCTGAGTCCCCTGCTGCACAAGTAAACAGACGTACAACCCCGCTGCACCG
>OLPI01001131.1_pt1 | contig 24152 bp, 19 predicted proteins | sample 1672361 | NCBI WGS metagenome assembly OLPI01 (sample SAMEA3136675, study PRJEB25190) | human gut metagenome
TGCTGCCGATATCGTCTGAGGCAGGCATAGTAACACCGTTTCACAGTGCGATATTTACATCAACCTCTGCCGTTTGTGTAACCGGGCTGGTTGTGCTGGATACCGGCAGCTATTGGTCGCCGCTCGGTCAGGCAGTGATTTTGCTGCTTATACAGATAGGAGGACTCGGAGTTGTAACGGCGGCGGTGTCATTTGCAATGCTTGCGGGCAGAAAAATATCACTTATGCAGCGCAGCACAATGCAGGACGCTATTTCAGCGCCAAGGCTCGGCGGAATAGTCCGTCTGACAAGGTTTGTCTTGAAAGGTACGCTTTTAATAGAACTAATCGGTGCATTATGTATGCTCCCGTCGTTTTGCGGCGAATACGGTGCAAGCGGGATATGGAAGGCTGTGTTTCATTCCGTATCGGCTTTTTGCAATGCCGGATTTGACATTTTGGGAACAGGCGCTCATACATATCCTTCTCTTACCGAATATATGGGAAATCCTTCTGTGAACATTGCAATTATGCTTTTGATTATAGTCGGAGGTATCGGGTTTCTTACGTGGGACGATATTTGCCTGCACAAACATCATTTCAGGCGTTACTGTATGCAAAGCAAGATTGTTCTGTTCACTTCGGCGCTTTTAATTGCAATACCTGCCGTTTTCTTTTTCTTTTGTGATTTTGGCGGTATGCCGGTTGGGAAAAGAATCTTTGCATCTTTGTTTCAATCTGTGACAACAAGGACTGCCGGATTTAATACTGCTGACCTTAACGCAATGACAGGCGCCTCAAAAGCGATTATGACATTGCTTATGCTGATTGGCGGCTCGCCCGGTTCCACTGCCGGCGGTATGAAAACCACAACCTTTGCGGTTATTATATTAAGCGCTGTGTCAGTGGTTAAAAGGAAAGAAGAAATTTGCGTTTGCGGAAGGCGAATCGACAGTACAATTGTAAGAAATGCTTTGGCAATCGCAACAATTTATTTTTCACTTTTCTTTGTCGGCGGAGTTGCGATAAGCGTACTTGAAAACCTTCCTTTGTCCGATTGCCTTTATGAAACCGCATCGGCAATCGGAACTGTGGGACTCACGCTTGGAATTACGCCAAAGCTCGGTATCGCATCGCAAATTATTCTTATACTTTTAATGTACCTTGGGAGAGTCGGCGGTTTGACACTGGTATATGCGGCAATCGCAAGCAAAAATCAAGGCGGAGCAAAACTGCCGCTTGAAAAAATAACGGTCGGATAAAAAGGAGTTTTTGAATTATGAAAAATATTTTGTTAATAGGTATCGGAAGATTCGGAAAGCATGTTGCATTGCAGCTTAACAAATTGGGACACGAGGTTATGGCGGTGGATTCCAATGAAGAACGAATCAACAGCGTGCTGCCGTTTGTGACCAATGCCCAAATCGGTGACAGTACAAATGCAGATTTTTTGAAATCTCTCGGAATAGGAAATTATGATGTTTGCATTGTTACAATCGGAGGGGATTTTCAAAATTCCCTTGAAACAACCTCTTTACTTAAAGAGCTCGGAGCAAAAAAAGTTATTTCAAGAGCGGAACGGGATGTTCAGGAAAAGTTTCTCTTGCGGAACGGAGCGGACGGAGTGGTTTATCCCGAAAAACAAATTGCAAAATGGGCTGCTATTCGATATACTGCGGATCATATTCGTGATTATATAGAAATTGACGATTCCCACGCTATCTTTGAGGTTGAAGCACCCAAACAGTGGATTGGAAAAACAATAGGAGATATAGATATCCGCCGAAAATATAATATTAATGTTTTGGCGGTTAAACAGAACGGAAATATTGATATGGCAATATCTTCGGATACGACTCTCAGCGAAAACGTAACACTTATGGTTTTGGGAGAATATAAAGAGCTGCAAAAATGTTTCCGTATCTAAAAAAAGAGGTGAATCATTTTGAAATATGTATTGCTGACGGCAGCTGCTCTTGCCTTTTTCGCTTTCGGTTACTTCTTAATGGATCGAATAGACCGATTTCTGTGTGAAAACCAAAAGGCGATTCAAAATGAAGAAAGCGACTCTAAAAGCTCGCAAATACTGCTTTCATCGGATTTGACAGATGACGAGATATTAAAAGAAATACACGGTTTTAAGAAAAATCACAGCAAGACCGGGATATTGCTTTATGATGAAAATATGAATACTTTTTATTGACATATGTGGACTTTTGGCGCGATTTATGGTATAATAAACACATAAAGAAGTATATTTTAAGCCAAGGCTTAAAATCCGGAAGTGTTTATTGAACCGGTGTGAAGCAAGCCGATTGCGGCTTGCACTTATGGTATAATAATATAAAACAGATAATGGCGGTGAATAATATGAGCGCTCAAAAAACAATAACAAATATTGAAAAAAAACAGCACATACTTGTATGTCTGTCCGCTTCGCCGTCTAATGAAAAAATCGTGCAGACTGCCGCAAAAATGGCAAAAGTTCTCGATGCACGATTTACGGCGATTTATGTGCAAAACGATTTTGCACTAACCGAAAGCGATCAAAAAAAACTTGATAACAATATTCAATTTGCGGAAAATATCGGAGCCGATGTTGTAACTGTCCACGGCGAGGATGTGGCTATGCAGATAGCGGAATACGCACGGCTGTCCGATGTAACAAAAATTGTAATAGGTCAAAGCAATGCAAAGCGCAGCCGCATTTGGGGAGGATACACGCTAACAGAAAAACTGATAGCGTATGCGCCCGACATTGATATTCACATTATTCCCGATGCCGGATTTTATAAAAAATCACGCAAAAGCAGTTTATTTGCGAATACCCAACTGCCGACAGTGCAGGATGTTTTGACTGCCTGCGGTGTTCTTGCTTTATGCACAGCTATAGGCTTCCTTTTTCTTCACCTCGGATTTAACGACACAAACATCGTTACCGTTTATATCTTCGGCGTGTTGGTTATTTCCGCTCTGACAAAAGGATATGTTTGCAGCATTGCAAGTTCGCTGCTCAGCGTTTTTCTGTTTGGTTTTTTTCTGACAGAACCGCATTTGTCGCTCAAAACATATGCCGTCGGCTATCCTGTGACATTTGCCGTTATGCTTGCGTCATCAATTCTTACAGGAACGCTTGCTTCAAAATTAAAAAAGCATGCAAAGCTGTCGGCACAAGCAGCTTTTCGTATGCAGATTTTGTTTGATACCGACAGATTGTTGCAAAAGGCAAAAGGCAGCGAGGAAATATTGAGTATAACCTGTATGCAGCTTTCAAAGCTTCTTGACCGCTGTATTGCAGCATATAAAGCCGATAAATCAAGCTTGTCAAAAGGGCAGATTTTTTCTGAAAAGGGCACAGACGATACGGAGCGGATATTAAATGATTCCGAACGAAAAGTTGCTGAGTGGGTGTATAAAAACGGGCGCTGTGCAGGTGCGACAACCTCACATTTCAGCAATGCCGAATGTCTGTATTTCTCAATATGCATTGAAAAGCGGATATACGGCGTAATTGGGATTCCGATGGAAAAAAACTCGGCAGATTCATTTGAAAACAGTGTGTTGCTGTCCGTTTTGAATGAATGTGCATTGGCTATGGATAACGCACATAATGCAGCGGAAAAAGAAAAGGCTGCCGATTTTGCAAAAAGCGAGCAGCTGCGTGCAGATCTTTTGCGTTCAATTTCTCATGATCTCCGCACACCTTTATGTTCAATTTCCGGGAATGCGGATACTCTTTTACATAATTCCGATTGCTTGGACGAGGACACCAAGCATCGGATTTATACCGACATTTATGATGACTCCGAGTGGCTTACAGGCGTTGTTGAAAATCTTTTATATGTTACAAGACTCAATGACGGAAGGCTGAAATTAAATCTGAGCGACCAGCTTGCGGATGAGGTTATAGCTGAGGCTGTATCTCATTTATGCCGAAAATCGGCGGAGCATACAATAACCATTCAGTGTGAGGATTTATTGCTTGTTCGTATGGACGCACAGCTTATTATTCAGGTTTTGGTTAATTTGATTGATAATGCAATAAAATATACACCTGCCGGTTCTGAAATCCGCATAAGCGCTCAAAAACAAGGAAATTATGCAATGTTTAATGTGTCGGATAACGGAAACGGGATACCCGATGATGTAAAACCGCATATATTTGAGATGTTTTATACCGGGAAAAATAAGATTTCCGACAGCCGCCGAAGTTTCGGTCTCGGTCTTACGCTTTGTAAATCAATAATAGATGCGCACGGCGGAAACCTGGAGCTTTCGGACAACATACCGCACGGATGCAGTTTTAAATTTAATTTGCCGATTAGCGAGGTGACTCTTAATGAATAAACCGCTTGTACTTGTTGTTGAGGATGACCGCCCCGTCCGCAACTTGATTGTTACAACTCTGAAATCCCACGATTACAGATATCTGACGGCGGAAAACGGAAAAACTGCGATTATTGAGGCATCGTCGCATAATCCGGATATTGTTCTGCTGGATCTTGGACTGCCGGACATAGACGGCACGGAGGTAATAACGAATATCCGAGGATGGTCAAATATGCCGATAATCGTTATCAGCGCACGCAGTGAGGATTCCGACAAAATCACTGCACTTGATGCCGGAGCGGATGACTATCTGACAAAGCCTTTCTCTGTTGAAGAACTTCTTGCACGGCTTCGGGTAACACAAAGAAGATTGCTGCTGCTGAAAAGCAGTAATGATGCGGGAAAACCTGTTTTTCAAAACGGTGAACTCAAAATAGATTATGCAGCAAACTGCGTTTATCTGAAGGGTGAGGAAATGCATCTTACGCCGATTGAGTATAAGCTTTTGTGCCTTTTATCGCATAATGTCGGAAAAGTGCTGACGCACACATATATCACTATGCAAATTTGGGGAAGCAGCCGGGAAAATGACATTGCTTCGCTGCGTGTTTTTATGGCTACGCTCAGAAAAAAATTAGAACCGGAAAAAACAAGCCCTCAGTATATTCAAACGCATATAGGTATCGGATACCGAATGCTGAGGGTTGATTAGAATAGCACAAAGGTTTATGTTTTATCTGTTAGCCTGTAATTACAGGAGATTTAAAAAATGATGAAAAAAACACTGTCCCTATTTTTGGCATTTTTCAAAATAGGTGCATTTACATTCGGCGGCGGTTACGCTATGATTGCACTTTTGGAGAATGAGTTTGTGGAAAAGAAAAAATGGATAACGAAAAATGAGTTTCTTGATATGGTTGCGATTGCAGAATCCACGCCGGGACCCGTTGCTGTCAACAGCGCCACATACATAGGATATAAAACAGCGGGCTTCAAGGGTGCGACAGTATCTACTCTGGCAGTCTGCATACCATCATTTGCCGTGATTTTCTGCATTTCGCTCTTTTTTGAGCAATTTTTGAAATTAACATATGTTTCATATGCATTTCGCGGAATACAAGTCTGTGTGATTTATCTTATCCTGTCTGCCGGACTGAAAATGCTGAAAAATATAAAAAAGACGGCATTTAACATCGTCATTTTACTATCGGTCATTGCTGCAATGGTGTCTTGCACTGTATTTTCCGTATCAATTTCTTCTGTTTGTTATATATTGATATGCGGTGTATTGGGCATGGCAGCATTCTTTCTGAAAAGGCTTAAGAAGGGATGCGATTGAAATGATATATATAAAGTTGTTTTTCAGTTTTTTAATGATAGGTGCATTATCCTTCGGCGGCGGCTACGGAATGGTTTCGCTTGTGCAGGAAACGGTTTTGTCAAACAGCTGGCTGTCCGAAAGTGAATTTATGAATTTTATAGCGGTTTCCGAATCAACACCCGGACCGCTTGCAATAAATATGGCAACTTTTATCGGCTCAACGCAAGGCGGTATTTTGGGATCGCTTTTTGCAACAACAGGCGTCGTTTTGCCATCGTTCATTATAATCCTTTTAATCTCGGCGGTCTTGAAAAATCTTTTGAAATATTCTGCGGTAAATGCTTTTTTATCAGGCGTACGCCCCTGTGTTGTGGGGATGATTCTTGCAACGGCAAGCGTTATGGCATTGTCATCGCTCTTGGGATTTGTTGATTTGAATACTGCCGCTGAGCCGGATATTGAATCGGTTATTATATTTGCAGCGCTTTGGTGTACACATATTATCTTCAAAAAAGTAAAAAAGAAAACACCGTCACCGATTTTAATGATTATATTATCGACAGCGCTTGGTATTATTTTTGGAACTGTTTAATACATAAAATTAAAAGCAATTCATTGCCGCTAAATTTGGTAACGAACTGCTCTTTTTGATAAAAGAACTCAATCTGCTAAAACAAATAATCCACCTTGTATTATGCAAGGCGGATTATTTTATGATGACGGATACCGTTACATCACCAATGCTTTTTTCGGACAAAACCTTGCGCATTTGCCACAGCCGATGCATTTATCATAATTGATAGTCGGAGCGTTGAAACCTTCTTGGTCAAGCGCATCTACGGGGCAAACTTTTACTGCCGGGCAGCTATGATTTTGCGGACAGTTTTCAATTATTATTCTTAATTGTTTCTTCATATTCATCACCTCTGATTCTTATACAGTTTCAATTCGTTTAAGATTTCGTCCTTATAAAGGTGTCAAATGTTATCTGGCTGATTACGCACGATGCCGAAAGCACACAAATATCATTCGGATATAGCCGAAACAATGTAATCTCTCTGCCTTCCTCGGAAAGCAGATATGTACGGATTTCGCCCGATATGACCAAGAACATACCAAGACAGTCGTTTCCTGAACCGTGAATAAAACCGTCTTTTTCAAACCGCCGAAGAAACGATACGCTATTTATATATTCTCGTTCTTCTTTCGATAGTTTGTCCCAAAACGGCAGCTTTTCGGTTAAGTCTGTTATTCGTGACATTTGTGATTACCGCATCCGTGATCACCGCAGGAATGACCGTCGCCGTGTTCGTGATTGTGGTGGCTGCAATGAACATTCGGGTTATATCCGAGATTTCCGTCAAGGAGCGCTTTGACCGCATCGTCAGCATTTCCGCAAACTCCGCCATAAAGTTTAATTCCGGCTTCCGAGAGCGCCGTCTGCGCTCCTCCGCCAATACCGCCGCAAATCAGCGTATCGACACCGTTTTTCATCAAAAAGCTTGCCAAAGCACCATGTCCGCTGCCGTTAGTGTCAACAACCTGTGTGTTTTCAATTTTCCCTTCCTTGATATCATAAATCTTAAATTTTTCGGTATGTCCGAAATGCTGAAAAATCTGTCTGTCCTCATAAGTTACTGCAATTTTCATGATATGATCTCCTTTTTGTGCGGTTTTGCACACATTTTTACTTGTACCGAAACTTTGTCGGCAACAGCTGCCGCAGCTTTCATGCTCTTTGCCGCCACAAATGCGGTAATTCCCGCCGGAAATAACTATTTTTCGCCCGTAAACCAGACAGGCTGCCAGCTTTCGCCTTGCACTTTCGTAAATTTCCTGTACGGTTGAACGGGATATATCCATTTGTGCAGCACATTGTTCATGTGTTTTTTCTTCCAAATCCACCAAACGAATAACCTCATATTCGTCCAATGTAAGTACAACAGGCTCGTTATTTCTGCAGTTTGTCGGATTAAAGGTGTCATTTTTCGGCAAAACACAAATTCTTCTGCATCGCTGCGGTCTTGGCATAGATAAGCCTCCTTTATTTTCGGTATATACCGATTATATCATAATCAGATAAAAATGTCAAGATGAAATACAACAAATATTCAATATCAAGCGTTGAAAGTGTCACGGAACATTGATATGCCCGGCACATATAAAAAGACAACCCGTGTATGCGTCCGCTTAACTGGAAAGCCCCTGCCGATTATATAAAAGCTTTTCTAGAGGACGGTAAAATTTTTCGAAAATTTTTGTAACACATCTATTGTAAACCTACATACTTGACACTAACTGTTTTTCTGCCCGCCTTGACAATGATGCTTCCGTATGATATACTTTTCATAAGAGAAAGCTGAATAGAGGTTAAAATATGAAGTTAAGTTATGAAACAATACGTTCACTTACACACGGCGCAAGCTACACAGAAAGAAACGACAATAAAATCATATTTTCAAGATTTTCAAAACATGAGCGCAGCGTATTAACCTATGGGCAAGATAACAGCTTTTCAACCGCAGGCATTCGCCTTGAATTTAAACCGGACAGCAGACTGCTTAAAACAGCAGTCTGCACCGCCGAATCGAATCCCCACGGGAGAAGCTTCTATTCATTTGACATCTACAGCAACGGCAATATGATAGGACAGATAAAAAACTTCAACAAGTCCCCTCAATATCCGTATAAAAAATATTCACTTTCAGATAAAGAAAAAAAATTTAAACTTCCTGTCGGATTAAAACGAATCTGCATATACTTTCCTTGGTCGGTTCAAGGAATGATAAAAGAGATTGAGCTTGACGATAACGCCACAGTAATTCCTGTTACCAAGCATAAAAAAATAATTATGTACGGCGATTCCATCACTCAGGGATATGACGCAGAATCTACCTCCCTTTCCTATGCCTCACGTCTCACCGACCTGCTTAATGCCGAGGTTATCAACAAGGGTATAGGCGGCTCTGTTTTTATGCCTGAACTTTCCAATGTAAAACCAACCTTTACCCCCGACCTGATTACCGTTGCCTATGGCACAAACGAATGGAGAGGTTCAAGCTTTGAAAGCTTTAATGTAAGATGCAAGGCTTTCTTTGAAAATCTTATACTAAACTATCCAAACACAAGTATATTGGCAATAGCCCCGATATGGCGTGCCGATTCTGCCGAAAAGCACGAGCTTGGTGATTTTTCAAAGGTTGCCGATACAATATATAAAATTTCGGCACAGCACACTGATATTCACTTTATTGACGGAATAAATTTCATTCCGAAGGATACGGCATATTATCGTGACTCATATCTCCATCCGAACGACAAAGGCTTTGACTTTTACATAAAAGCTCTCTCAACCGAACTGCGTAATGATATTTGTAAAACAAATATCATTACGCCTTTTCAACCGTCCTTCTGATAATATCGTTTTGAAGGTCGGTATCAAACCGAGTAAAGTACCCCGAATACCCTGTTACACGAACAACAAGGTTCTGATATTTTTCCGGATTTTTCTGCGCCGCAATCAGTTCTTTTTGCGAAAGATAGTTAATCTGAAGCTGCATTCCGCCTTTTTGTAAAAACGTATAATACATTTGCGAAAGCTTTGCGAGCTTTTCATCGGAATCCGCCATACTCTTATCCATTTTTATATTGCTGACAATACAGCCGCAAAACTTGCGGTAATCAAGCTTTGCAATCGAATTAAGCAACGCCGTCAGTCCGTCTTTGTCCTTTCCCTCGCTTTGAGTTATTCCCATTGTGAAAGCATCGCCCTCATACCTTCCATCCGGAGTCGCTTTTGTCAGCTTTCCGAATATAATATTCGGATGCGTTGCGCCGACAAACGAGCCGACAACCACCGTATTCATATCATCACTCTTTATCTCGCCACGTACCTCGTATATTGCGTCAACTATCGATTTTGCAATATTGTCCGCATAATCGTCATCATTACCGAAAAATCTGCCTTTCTTTAAAATCAACTGCCGCTCATTCTCAAAACCGTAATAATTACATTTCAGCATCTCATAAAGCTGTGCAAGGGTAAACACTTTTTCGTCAAAAACAAACTGCTTTATGGCAGACAGAGAATCCGCCGCATTTGATATGCTGTTAAACGACATCGTTATTCCGTAATACTTTGTACCCTTATCCGTAAGAGGCCTTCCACTCTCTATACAAGAGGTGCTGAGCGCCGAGTTCAGCACATTTATATCCCCCGCGATCGCTTTTGAATAATTCGAATATTCCTCTGCAATAGCAAGCATATCCGCCCTTAAATGCTTTTTAAACAGGGCAAAAACCTCATCAAAACTCTTTGCCGACAAAAAATCTTTATCATTATATATAAGCTGTTCTATCGAATGAATAAGGTTTATATGCGCCAAATCAATTCTTGCACCGCGCGGCAGACACCACTCATTGCATCCGACAACGGTATAATCCACCGCGTCCTTATAATCGATTCCTATATCAACCATTCCCGGAAGTCTCGGCTCATCGTTTACAAAAACTATCCACTGACATTTTGCATTAAGCTCCGTTATATATTTTATCGTCTCCGCCGTAGTGTACTTTGTGTATCTGAATGATGCCTGCGGTCTGAAAGTCGGCAGCTCGGCAATGCACTCAAGCACCAACTTTGAAAGTTCGTTAAACCCATCTGTACCGTCCTCAAGGTATCCGCCTACCACAAGATGATTGTGTCCGCTTATCGGCAGTCCGACATTATCCATCTGCGTTTCAAACACCTTGACAAAAAGCTCCTCCAAAAGCTCTGACGCATCATCACGCGACAGTGTTCCGTTTTCCGTTTCTTTTTTATAGAACGGATATAAGTATTGATCTATTCTGCCCAGGCTGTCCGGGCAAAGCTGAAACATAAACCATACCGACTGCACCGCCTCATAAAATGTCTCCGCAGGGTTCATCGGCACCTTTCGCATCACGTTTGAAAGCTCACTGTCGGTACATATATCCGCATAACGACAGCTTAACTCGTTGAGAGAATCAAGAACAATTTCCATAGCCGTATGCAACTCATTTTTCTCGGTTCGGCTATTTATCAAATCAATATAACCCTTTAATCCGTTTTTTAATACAAAGTCAAAATCCAAGACAATATGCGTCCAGCCCCAGTAAAACAGCGGCGTCGGATTGTCACAGCAAAGCCCCGACCAATACTTATTCAGATTTCCGTGTCCGACACGTCTGTAAAAATCCGCAGTATATTCGCAGCCGCCGTACCTAAGCCTTCCGAACAGTCTTTCGCCCGCATACTGCTTTACGGGAACAGATTCAAAGAAACGTTTAAGTCCCTTTGCTATATCAATCGGTGATTTCAGTTCGTCCTTATTTTCAAGTGCCGCCTTTCCGCACAGAAATTTATCAACTCCGTTCAAAGCATCCTGTGCCAGTTTCTTTACATTTTCAGTCATAAATATCCTTCCTTTCAAATACCGTAAGCATAAGCCGATACGCAAGTTCAGCGCTCCCTTTGTCGGTATCTGCTTTGATTATATATAACAAATTTTCAAATGTAAATGCAGAAAATAAAACTTTTATACTTTTTGAAACACTTTTATTGACTTAAATCAAATTCTGATGTATAATCTGACTGTGAAGGAGTGAAATCTTTATGTTTACGCACGGTTTCTTTGTAACAAATATTTACTCAATAGTCCGAGTTGACAGCAAACGCACGCCGTCGGCAGCGGATTTCAGCGGAAGATTGAGCTTTAACGAGCTTATTTTCAAGCTTGACGGAAACGTGGAGGTTTTATTTGACGGACATAAATTCACAGACAAAAAAGGGTGGATTCGTTTTCTCCCAAAGAGCGGGCAGGAGGTTGAATACAAGGTAAAAAGAATTGAACCGGGAAGTTGTATAGATATATTTTTTGATACAAATATTCCGATTAAGTGTGACGCCTTCTCTGTCAAATGTAAGAATTATGAAAGAATGTCCATTCTGTTCAAGCGTGCGGAAACCGCATGGCGGCAAAAGAAAAGCGGCTACCTCTATACCGCCGCCGGTTATCTTTATGAAATTCTCGGTCTGCTGTATGAGAAATCGGCATATGTGCCGGGCAGAAAGCTGGAAAAAATTCAACCCGGCATGGACTACATAACCGAGCATTTTACCGAGGATTTTGAAATCGAACGGCTCTCCGCAATGTGCGGCATAAGCCACACCTATTTTAAAAAAATTTTTACCGCCGCCTGCAATATGCCGCCAAAAGCCTATATAACCCACCTGCGCATACAATATGCGTGCGATCTGCTTAAATCGGGTCAGTATAAAATCAGCGATATTGCCGAGACGGTCGGCTATAAAAACGTGTACTATTTCAGCAAGGTTTTTAAGGCTCAGACAGGCACCGCACCAAGTGAATACATAAAAAATATTATTTAACAGAAGAATATCAGCTTTAATCAAGCCTTTTATTCACTGTTTTCGGTATCATTCAGATATTCCGTTGCCGTCATTCCCGTTGTCTTTTTGAAGTATCGGCAAAAATAGCTTTCGTCCGCAAAGCCGGACATCTCCGCGACACTCGCCACGGTATAAAACCCTGACGCGATAAGCTCCTTCGCCCTTGCAAGTCTGAGGTCATTTATGTATTTTATTGGCGAGGTGTTTTTGCAGGCGCGGAATATCCGCCGAAAATACACGGAGCTTACGCCGCACAGCTCCGCAAGATATTCAATGCTTATATTTTCGGAGGTATATTTCCGATGTATATAATCTATTGCGGGCTCGATGATTTTCTCCACGGTTTTCGGTACATACCTTTTCTCGTGCTCTTTAAACATAGAACAGATTACCGAATACAAATCCGCCTTGCACTGCATTTCGTATTCAAACATTTTCAGCCGAAAAGCTTTCTCTGCCGATTTAAACTTATCATTAACAAGATTTCCCATATTTAAAACAAACGGCTCAAACGAAACCTGTTCCGCAATTTTAAAATTTATCGCATAGCAATCCCCGGGTGTTTCTGCCTCGACCACATAATTTGAATGTTCCGGCATAAATATAACGTCGTTATTTCCCGTATAAAGCGTCTTTTCACCCTCAAAGGTATACTTTTTACCCCCTGATATGTGCAGTGCAAGTCCGTGCGAACTTCTGTTCGTATGAACCGCCTCGCCGCCGCCCTTCGGCACATAACAGGCAAGAACTATTTTTTCTATATTAAAACTGTATCTGAAAAAATCCTTCATAAAATTCCAACCTCCCACATCTATTTTAACATTTTGTTTCGAAACGGTCAATAGCTTTCGAAATATTCATTGATTTTACCTCGGTTAAGTGATATATTTATAGCGAAAAATAAAATATATCTTAGGAGGTATAACTCATGTTTAACGATGACAGAAGTTTTATAGAAAATAAATATCACAAAACCGACGAGCCGTTTAATCCTTATTCAAGAATGGCATACCACGGCTATGACTTTGACAAAAGTACCGGACTTGAAGATGAGGAAATAAAGGACGGGCTTTCAAAGCTCTATGAAAAAACAAAAGACCTGCCGCACCCTGTCGCAAAGGCATACGCGGTTAAATACGTCCTTGAAAATACAAAAATTGACATAAACGAGCACGACCTCTTTGTCGGTCTTTGGAGCGTAAACCGCCTTGCCAACTCGGTAACCCTTAACAAATGGAACGCCGAGGTTTTTGAAACCATACTCCCGAAAGTAAAACAAAAAATGAACGATATGAACGAATCGGGCGCGGTTGCGATATGGCCCGACTTCGACCACGTTGTGCCGGACTGGGACGCAATTCTCTGTCTGGGATTTCCCGGACTTAAAAAGCGCGCCGAGGAATACAAGGAGCTGCATAGAAAAAACGAAACGCTTACACCCGAAACAAAAGCATTTTTTGACGGAATTATAATCGAATACACGGCAATAATTGATTTAATCGACAGACTGTATAAATATGCACTGACAAAAACTCACGAAAAAGCCTCAAAAATTGCCGAGTGCCTTTTGTCTGTCCGCGACGGCGCGCCGCAGAATATCTATGAGGCAATGCAGGTGATTTACATTTATTTTATGATTTCGGAATGTTTTGATTCGTATCAAGTACGTTCGCTGGGCAACGGTCTTGACAATACGCTCTACAGCTTTTACAAAAACGATTTAAAAAGCGGCACATACACCAAAGAGGAAATAAAGGAGCTTTTCCGCTACTTCCTTTTTCAGTGGTCGGCAATCGGTAACTACTGGGGTCAGCCGTTCTATATGGGCGGCACAAACGCTGACGGCAGCACAAAATACAACGAGCTGTCCTATGATATACTTGACGTCTATGACGAGCTGGGGATATACAACCCCAAAATTCAGGTAAAGATAAACGAAAACACCCCCGACAGGCTCCTTTTTAAGGTGTTTGACATGATACGCCGCGGCAAGAGCTGCTTTGCACTCTGCTGCGAGCCGGGAATGATTAAAGCGGTCATGGGCTACGGCGCAACGTATGAAGAAGCTCTTAATATGGATATCCGCGGCTGCCACGAAACCGGTGTCCGCGCCAATGAGGTATCAACCGGAACAGGATATGTCAACGCTTTAAAATCGGTCGAGTACGTATTCGGCAACGGCTTTGATTCACGGATAGGCAAGCAGCTTGGACTTAAAACGGGCGAGCTGAAGGACTTAAAAACCTTCGAGGATTTTTACAGTGCAGTTTTAAAGCAGTGGGAAAATCTTATTGAAATGACGATTGACGTGTCAAAACAATACGAGAAATATCTTAGCTTTATCAACCCTTCAAATATGTATTCCGCAACGATTGAGGGCGCGCTGAAAAAAGGCGCTGACGCATACCAAAGCGGTGTAAAATTCAACAATTCCGCACTTCTCAACTGCGGCTTTGCAAGCCTTGTTGACGCAATCATGGCGGTAAAGGAATTTGTCTATGATAAAAAGGACGTAACGCTTGAAACTCTGTCGGCGGCTCTTGCAGCCGACTGGAAAGGCTATGAGGACTTGCACACAAAAGCAGTTAAAAGTCCGCACAAATATGGGAATGACGATGCCGAAACGGACAGATATGCCGAGGCAATGTCCGCATATTTCGCGTCAAAGGTAAACAACCGTCCCAATGCACGCGGCGGTGTATACAAGGCGATTATGCACACCGCAATGGAGTTCGTCCGGGAGGGCGAAAAAACAGGCGCAACCCCGGACGGAAGATATGCCGGTGACGAGATTTCCAAGAACGGCTCTCCGTCCGTAGGCATGGACCGTGAGGGCGTAACCGCGCTGATAAAGTCCGCGCTTAAAGCGCGTCCGTACACATACTGCGAGAGCTTTTGCCTTGACATAATGCTCCACCCGACAGTAGTCAGCGGTGACGAGGGTTTGGAAATCATGAAATCGCTGCTGTTTATGTATATGAAGAACGGCGGTCAGACGGTGCAGTTTAACGTGTTCAGCACGGAAACGCTCCGCGATGCGCAAAAACATCCTGAAAAATACCAAAACCTTCAGGTGCGCGTGTGCGGCTGGAATGTTCTGTGGAATAACCTCAGCGAAAAGGAGCAGAACGCATACATCACAAGAGCCGAGAATATAAGATAGGAGCGGCGGATAATGAATGTAAACATAGTTGAAATAAAAAGATTTGCCGTGCATGACGGTGACGGAATACGGACTACCGTATTTTTTAAAGGCTGTCCGCTCAAATGTCTGTGGTGCCACAACCCCGAAACGCTTTCGCCAAAGCGGCAGCTTGCCTTTTACAAACACAAGTGCGTTATGTGCGGAAAATGCGCGGAGGTTTGCAGCCTTCACAGTCTTTCGGGCGGTATTCATGCGATAAACAAGGAAAAATGCGTCCTTTGCGGAAGGTGCGCCGAGGTCTGTCCTCAAAGCGCGATTGAAGTATTCGGCACAGAGATGACCGTTGACGAGGTATGCGCCGCGCTCATTAAGGATAGGAGCTTTTATGACGAGAGCGGCGGCGGAATCACTCTTTCCGGCGGCGAGTGCCTGCTGCAAAGCGAGGCTTGCCGCGAGATTTTGAAGGAAATGAAACGCTGCGAAATAAATACCGCGGTTGACACCTGCGGTTTTGTCGTGCGCGAGGCTATAGACCGCGTAATGCCGTATACCGACACATTTCTCTATGACATAAAGGTGATAGACGTTGACGTACACAAGCGATGCACAGGACAGCCGAACGGACTTATTCTTGACAATCTTATGTATATTGATAAAAGCGGGGCAAAAACCGAGATTAGAATCCCATATGTTCCGGGATATAACGATAATCAGATTGACAAAATCGGAAGGTTTCTGGCTCAGCTTAAAAACATTACCGGCGTTCGCGTTCTGCCGTACCATAATTATGCCGCGTCAAAGTACGCCGCGCTCGGCATTGAAGATACCCTCCCCAAAACATTGCCCTCGGAAGCTGAAATTTCAAAGGCAAAGGATATTTTGAAAAATTACGGCATACCGGTAAAATAGGTGCAAATCCCCAAGAACGAATGTTGGTATCCTGTTTCTCGGGGATTTGCTTTTTAATTCTAAACCATTATTTACTCATAAAAGTTTCTTGAAATAACCTCCTTCTGCCACTCTGGCGAAAGGCTTGTAAATTTTGCGGAAAATCCGCAAACTCTGACAATCAAATCAGGATATTTTTCCGGATTCTTTTGTGCGTCAAGAAGTGTTGACCGTGAAACGCAGTTCAGCTGTAGCGATTCAACCGCACTGTCCGCCGCGGTACGCAGAAATGCCTCGCAATTATCAAGCGATGTAGTTCCCGGCAGAATTATATTTATAACATTATCACCCGCAAGTTCTGTCCTGTCAAGCGCTGCCATTGAATTTATCACATCGGTGACAAACGGAATTTTTTTGAGTCTTGACGGCGTAAGTCCCTGCGCAAAATATTCGCCGTTATACCTTCCGTCCGGAGTTGCAAGCGTTTTCTCACCCCAAAACCTGATTTCCGTGTAGGTTAGGTGACCGAGGTTTATCTTGCCGCCGTACTCACCGGTAAGCTCTGACAGCATATTATAAAGGTCGGTATTAAACCGTTTTGCCAAGTTGCAGGATTCCTCACTTCCGTCGCCCCAACCGTGACAATGAATAGCGTCATTTCGCATTTCTTCGCAGCCTTCCCAGTTATTTCTTACCGCTTTTAAAAGCTCTGCCAATGTATACTTCTTCTTATCAAAGCACAGCGTTTTTATCGCCATAAGCGAGTCAATGATATTCGGAAAGCCCACACACATATACGCCTCATCCTTATATCGCGCACCTCTATTCGTGAAGTCACGCTTGTTTTTTAAACAGTCGCAAAACAGTGATGAAAAAATCGGCAGCGGGTCAACGCTTTCCCAGATTTGTCCGCCCTCTGCGGTTATTCTGTTTCTTTCCTTAAAGAGCGTGTTCATATTGTCGCAGGTTATTCTGTAAACCTCCTCAAAATCCGCCGCACCATCAATTGGGTCAAAGTGCATATCAACATCTTTCATCATATCGGTACAGTTATGAATCTGATACTCAAAAACCTTCAAAAGATTTACATAAAACGCTCCGTCCATCATACCGGCACAGTTTGTCTGCGTTCCACAGCAGCCGGTCACAATATAATCACGCGCGTCTTCTTCCGTTACTCCGCTCCTGATAAGTGCCGGAATTGTTGCATCATCATTCTGGTAAAGTATTGTGCTTGTTCCGTGAATAACCGGCTCGTTAAGCAAATCAAGATACTTCTTCGGCGAATTTTTGGAAAAACGGCAGATTATTTTGGGAAATATAATTTTTTCCGCATAGTTTGCCTTCAAAAACAGTTCAGTAAGCTCATTAAAAAGTGGTTTTCCGTCACTGTCACAGCCGCCCAGAACATAGGTGTTTTCAAGCTCGTGATCCGCATAACCTACCATTTTCATATCGTGGTCATAATGACAGTCAAATGTAATCAAAAACTGTGAAATCAGTTCAAAAGCCTCTTGTTTTGTCATTTTTCCCGATTTAATGTCGGACTCATAAAAAGGATACAAGTCCATATCTACCCTACCGAATGTGTTTGGTCCCACACCCTCCAGTGATCCTACAAGCTTTCGCATAAAAGCGTAGATATTAAGCGCTTCATAAAACGACCGCGGCTTTTCCCACGGACACCGATTTGCTGAAACCGAAATTCGTTTCAAATTTGCGTTGTTTGGAAACTTCTTCAGCATTTTATCAGCCGTATCAGCAAATTTTTCACTGATTTTTTTAACACACAAAAGACCGTTGCATACTGCGGACAAAAACTCTTTTTCTGCGATATTATCTGTGTTTTCAAGAGCTGCGGCAGCGTCCTTATACACGCCCTTCAAGCCCTTTTCGAGTATCGGACGACAATTCAGCTGAAAATGCTGTGAATCATCGTTATATAAGCCACATATTAAATAAAACAGTTCATCTCGCTGACGGCAACTGAGTTTCCACAATTCAGGGTCTTGGTCAACAAATTTATGACAGTTCTTCCAATATGTCCAGCCGCCTATATGGCTGTGACCGTGATAGCCTCGCGCTCCGTCCGAAAACCCCGGTATAATTCCCGTTTCATAATAAAACGGCGACTCTTTAAACAAAACAGGCTCAATCATATCGGAAATTGTTTTGTACTGCAAAACCTTCATCTCATATGGTGCCATGTCCTCGCTGTATGCCGCGTCAAGTATTTTTTTCCCTTTTTCCAAATACTTTTCCGCATTTTCATATGATTTTTTGCCGTAATAGTCTTTTAATTCGTTGCGTAAATCTTGAAATTTCATAATCAAAAAACCTCCTTTTTCACATAATAGCACAATGCCGCTCTCTTGCAAATGGAGAATAAAGAAAATTTGTAAAATAGAGAAATAAATATTTACAAGCTCGTCCAAATATGATATACTTTATTTGCACAAAAACATATAAGGTGGTTTTTATGGATTTTAGAAATTTAAAAATAAAGGAAATAGAAAGCGTGATAAAATTTACCCCGGACAGGTCCGAATTTTCATCAAAAAACAAACCAACTCATATCATCGGCATTCAACTATCCGGAAGTGCACTCCATATTTTCAAGGACAAACAGCTTGTTTTAAACGAAAACAGTATATACTTTTTTAACCAAAAGGATGACTATGATGTAAAGGTCATTGAAAAAGGAACGGCTTTCTCCGTTCATTTTTCAACATATGCGTCGATTTCTACCGATACATTTTTTCTAAAAATCGGCAGCCCCGGCGAAATTATACGCCTTCTTGAAGTAATCGAGTCCGGCTTTATGGCTCAAAGCAATGAACTTATGCTTATGTCAAGATTTTATAAACTCTGTTCGCTCATAAACACCCTCTATGAAAAGACCTTTATGCCCAAAGATAAACGGATTCTGAATGCCGGAGAATACATAAGTGCACACTTTAAAGATGCGGACTGTCTTGACGCTGCCGCAAAAATCTGCAGTCTGTCACGGCGACGATTTAATGACCTGTTCAAAAACTGCTTTTACATAACGCCAAACAGGTATATAATAAATTTAAAAATAGGTTATGCAAAAGGACTGCTTAAATCAGGCTATATATGTGTTTCGCAAGCCGCTGCGCTTTGCGGTTTTTCTGATATATACTATTTCAGCAAGGTGTTTAAAGCAGAAACAGGTGTTTCTCCAAGTGAATACAAAAGAAGATGCAGCAAAATGTAATTATTTTGCCGCACTCTCTTTCTAATGTATAACTACATATTATCAATAATATTCTGTACTATACCGGTTACCTCTGTTCGTCTCTGCTGATATTTTTCATACCCTAAAACATGAGTTCCGAGGTACACGCTTAAATTTCGCGTTCTGTCGATGAAATAATGCGCGCCTGCGGCGCCGCCCCAGCCGAAATCCCCCCGCGTGCTTTCTTCCCACGGACACTGCTGGCCGAGTCCGAAACCGCGTTTGTCCGTTACCCAGTATGTCGGCATTTCGATTTGTTCCTTTGTCAGACGATTTGTTGAAAGCATATCGACCGTTCCCTTTTTCAATAACTTGTATGTGCGGATTGCCTCCAAAAACTTTATATAATCGTCAACCGTTGATACACAGCCGGCCCCGCCGCTTTCATACTTTGTGCCGAATCTGAATACATTATCCTTTGTGCATTCCTCCACCTTGTCGGTTTCGGGATTATATTTATATTGATTTACAATCTTATTTGTTTCATCAATTAGAAAAGATGAATTTTCCATTCCGCATACATCAAAGATATTCTTCTTCACATACTCACCGAATGTCATACCCGAAACCTCCTCAACAAGCGCCGCAAGAACATCGTGACAAAGACTGTATTCCCAGCGGTAGCCCGGTTCAAAAAGTAGCGGTTCCTTTGCAAGATATTTCATAAGCTCTCTTGTCGGGCATTCGCCGTTCGTGTCCGACTGACACTTTTTTATTTCCGGAGAGTTCAAATCATAGCTGAATCCCGCTGTCATAGTAAAGAGATTTTCCACCGCAATTTTATTTTCCGCGGGTTTTACTCCCCCGTCAGTCAAAACATTCATATTTTTAAATTCGGGCATATATCCGTAAAGCTCATCGTCCAAGCGAATCAAGCCTTTTTCCCACAACTGCAGAGCTGCCGTACAGGTAATCAGCTTTGAGCAGGAGTAGATGTTGTAAAGTTCCTTACCTGTTACGCCCACCTTGTTTTTAACATCCGTATATCCATTGTTATGCCTGAAAACGCATTTTCCGTTGTGCATTACTATGCAGTCATAAAACGGAATCCCCATTTCCAAATAACTGTCTAATTTTTCTGTCAACTTTTCAAACATTTTATACTCACCTCTATGCCTTAAAAATTTTCTTATATTTATCCATATCCGCCTTGTCGGGAACGCTGAATTTTTCGCGCTCCATATTCAGCGCATCATACTTATGTTCGCCGAGTGAGTGATACGGCAACAGCTCAACCTTGCTGCACTCTATTCCCTTTAAAAACTCCGCGATACGCGTCAGCTCGTCACTGTTGTCGTTGTATCCGCCGATTACCGGTATTCGGATTATTATTTCCGCCCTGCCCGAAAGCTTTTTAAGATTTTCAAGTATAAGTTTGTTGGAGACAACCGTTCCCTTCTTGTGAAGCTCCTCAGAAAACGCTTTTACGTCATACAAAAACAAATCGGTAAACGGCAGGATTTTCTCAAATCTCTCCCACGGAACATTTCCCGCCGTGTCAACTGCCGTATGTATTCCGCTTTCCTTACACTTTTTTAATACTTCATAAAGAAAATCAATTTGCATCATACACTCTCCGCCGGAAAATGTAACACCGCCGCCCGAGTTTTCATAAAACGACCTGTCTTTCACAACCTCTGCAAATACTTCGTCAACCGTGTATTCCCTGCCGCAGATTTGCTTTGCGTCATTGAAGCAGATAAAATCAGAGTCCGCCGCCGTAATGCCGCGGCATCTGCCGCAGCCCGTGCACTTGTCGGCGTAAAACATTATCTGCGGCTTTAGTGACTGACTTTCGGGATTGTGACACCACTTGCACCTGAGGTTACACCCCTTAAAAAATACCGTTGTTCTTATCCCCGGCCCATCAACAAATGAATTTCTTTGTATGTCAAATATTATTGCTTTATCCATAGTGGCTGTCTCCAAAATTTATTTTTATTAACATATGTATTTTATACTAACATAGGCATCTGCCAATATCAATGCACAAAATATCACTTTTATATTTTTTGACACATAAATTTCTCTGTTTCTACCAACAAATTTTGATATTTCCGGCTTATAAAGTTATATTTATACACACCTCATTTATATTTTTTATGCTGTCATACGGCAAGAAATTTCCTTTAATCACCTCTTTGTTAAGTTCAATTTTTGTTACACCCACACTTTTATGATTTGGATTGTTAAAATGGATGTTAAGTTTAACCCCTCTATATTCACGCTTAACCTCATATTCTTCCCACTCACTCGGGATGCATGGCTCAAACACAATTCCGTTAAGAACAGGTCTCACACCAAGCAAATACTGTGTTGCCGCAATATTCATCCAGGCAACTGTACCTGAAATATGCGAAATATTTCCCCAACCCTGCTTGTTATTAGGATACCCTATAATATTGCTGCACCACGCATACGGTTCAGATTTGTATTTATCTATTCCTATTCTTGAGATTATGTTATGCGGTACCAAGTCATTATAATACTTCCACGCAAGTTCGGCATTACCCAATTTTGCTTCTGCTATTACCGCCCATGTATGCGCGTGGCAAAACACCGCTCCGTTTTCACCGTTACCGGGATTATATCCGCTGAACGGGTCCGTAACCTTCGGCCAGGTTTCAAATCCGGGAGTAAGTTTCATAAGACCTACTCCTGTATCAAGATACTTATTTACAGCATCCATTGCCTGTCGCTGCTGTTCTTTTGTACCTGTTCCGCTGATGACCGACCAAGTCTGCGAATTTATCCATATCTTGCCAAAGTCATCTGTTTTGCTGCCAAGTGGCTTGCCGTCATCATTAAAGCAGCGATACCACCAGTCACCATTCCACGAATATTTTTCAATACCTTCAATCTGTCTCTTTCTGCAATCCTTCAAATATTCTGCATCATTATCTCTTTTTGTAAACTCTGCAATTTCAATCATATAATTAAGAACAACAACATATTGCTGAGCCGCAAATACCGATTCTCCTTTTCCCTCTCGTGAAAACTTACCTATTATATCATTCCAATCACCGCGAAGCGTAAGCGGGAGTCCATGCTCTCCTAAATGACTTTCGGTAAAACTTACACCTGCAATAAGATGCTTCCATATAGTTGCGCTTTCACCCTCGCTTATATGGTCATTAGCAAGATAAGGGATCTGTTCATCAAGCAATCCGATATCGCCCGTTTCAGCAATTATCGAGTAAACCAAAAAAGCAAGCCATAAATGGTCATCGCATCTTGTAACATAATCCGGTAAATCATTATTATAAAAACCTTCGCAATGAATAGCGTTTCCTTCTTTATATTGCTTGCTCATTAAATATTTTAACCTTGCCTTGGCAGTTTCGGGTTTTCGATATGTTATTGCAAGCATATCCTGACAAGTATCCCTAAATCCAAGCGTTCTTGTCCCGGGGGCATTTGTATTAACAGAACGTGAATATCTTGCAGTATGTACCGAGTCAACAGGTCCCCATATATTTATTTGTCGTTGCGCAATTTCATCCGGAATTTTACAATCGAACTTACCTAAAAATTTATTCCACCATTCATCAAGCTTTTTCTCCTGCGCATCTGTATTGCTTTGATTTCGCAAAATCTCCAGATTGTGTTTCACCTTCTTTTCAACCTCATCAATATTCTCCAAAGCACCCTCTTCAGCACCCAGATAAAATGTTATGTTCTCAATCGAATTTGCCGCTACTTTTATATGAGTATGAAGTGCTGCACAAGGCTCACCCGATTGGATTTCTTCGTTTCCGCATTTTGCGTTTTCAACCGCAACAGGATTATTCTCAAAACGGTAATTGCCCATAAAAGCATCTCTGTCACCAGAGTATGATACAATATCCCGGTTGCAGCCAAAATATACAAGTGGTTGTTTCTCTATATCTTCAGGTTTTGGGAAGTGATACAGATACTGCATAGTTTGACTTTCTTTATCAAACCATGTATTAAGCATATGTCTCCAGTAATAATCGTTTGTCACCTCATCTATGTATCTCATCTGCGAAAGTTCAACATATGCAAAGACATCAAGCTCTTTGGCTTCATTATTCTTATTTTTCAAATCAAGATGCCAAGCCAAAATATCATAATCGGGCATCACAAACAGTGTAAGTACTGCTTCAGTTCCGTTTTTTTCAGCAATAAACTTAGTCTTTCCCGGATAATGCTTTGTCTCAAAGCTGTCAAGCTTTGTTTCAACCGGTCTGAATGTAGGCGACCAAACATTTCCGTCTTTCTCTCTAATATAAATATAAAACCCCGGTGAATCAATGGGTAAATTATATGTACGATAGCGTGTTATACGATACTTCGCAGAATTTTCGAGCCATAAAAGTCCGCCTCCGCATTGTGAAACAAACGCGTGCATATGTCCGTTTGACAAATAATTTATCCACGGACTCGGTAAATCTGTCTTCTTTATGCTTATACTTTTTTCATTATCATTAAACTTATATTCATTCATAACCATTCTCCTATGAAATTATTTTCCCGGTTAAATATTTTTCAAATGTTTTATCATTTAATAAATCAATATCGTTTACTATCAAATTTTGTATAACTCCGCCGCCTTCGTTATTATCGACCTTAAGAACATAATTTTTTGCTTTCTCTTCGCAGAATCCTATAGTGAGATTTGAGACTATTGCATTAAATTTAGAATCAGATTGTATTGCTGTATGCTGCTTTTCACGCGGCGAATACCAAAAACAAAAGCAATTATTCATAGCAACGCGCGCATTAACAAAAAAGCCAATCGAAAACTGATCACTATAGCAAAAGTCAAACCAATTAT
>OLPI01001151.1_pt1 | contig 23995 bp, 17 predicted proteins | sample 1672361 | NCBI WGS metagenome assembly OLPI01 (sample SAMEA3136675, study PRJEB25190) | human gut metagenome
GCCGGGCGGCAGTGCCCGGCGGGGTCCTGTGGCTGTGCGGCGCGGATGCAGAAGGGAGATGTCAGAAAGGATGACGAGGAATTGGAACGAACAAGGTCTGCAAGCGTCCGCACAGTCCGCTGTCCGTTTCAGCACTGCCATCATACCATCGTCCAGACTGCAATGCAAGCTGATATTTCGACAATAATGAACATAGATACGATAATAACGAAAAAATGCGGAGATTGAAGATCATGGAAAGCAGGAACGCTTCGGCTCTTTAAAATAAAAAAGACACTTGCGAACGCTTGTTTGCCATGCTATAATGAGAATCTGGACTGTCTTCCGGGAAATGAACTACAGAGAGGAATGAGAGCCATTCATGAAGGATATCCTGCCTTATCTGAAGCCGTACCGCAGGCGCATTGCGCTGGCGATGCTGCTGGTCGCGGCGGCGACGGTGTGCGATCTGCTGCTGCCGACGATCATGAACGACATTTTGAATAACGGCGTCCGGCAGTCGGACTTTGCGTATATCGTGCGCTGCTGCGCGTGGATGCTGGCCGTTGCGGCGGCTGGCCTTGCCGCGCTTCTGGCCGGGCGGAAGATCAGCTGCGATGTGGTCGCGGGCTTCAACGCCGACCTGCGCACGGACGTGTTTTCCCTCGTCAACAATATGACGTTCGAGGAATTCAACGCCATCGGCGCTGCCGCGCTCCTGTCCCGGTCGACCTACGATATCGGAACGGTCTCCTGGGTCGCGTCGATGATCTCCGGCAGTCTCATTACGATCCCGGTGCTGTTTTTCGGCGGCGTCATTCTGGCGCTGCGCAAGGACGTGATGATGAGCCTGATCCTGCTGCTGTTTGTCCCGGCGATCTTTCTGATCGTCCGGCCCATCAGCAAACGGATCGGCCCCCTGCACGAAACGTCCGACAAGTACATCGACATTCAGAACGACGTCATGCGCGAGCGCCTGCACGGCATCCGCGTCATCCGCGCATTTAATAAGGAAGCAAGCCTGCAGCAGAAGATCGCCGACGCCACACACGTCATGGCCGAGAACATCATCAATGCCAACGTGCAGATGGGACTTCTGAGCCCGGCGGCCGTGCTGCTTGTGAATCTCGCAGGCGTGGCAATCATATGGCTCGGCGGCTGGCGTATGGAGACAGGCAGCCACGCCATCTCCGGCGGCGATATCTTTGCCATCATCCAGTATCTGGCGCTTGTCGCCAACGGCGTTCTGATGGGCGGCTTTGCCATGGTCATGCTGCCGCACGCAAAGGTCGCGGCGGACCGCATCGGCGAAATTTTCCACGCTGCAGGGATGCAGGAGACAGCCAAAGGCGCGGAGCACACGTTCAGGGGCGAAATCGCCCTCGACCATGTGACCTTCCGCTATGAGGGCGCGTCGGAGGCCGCCGTGCAGAATGTCAGTATGCACATTCTGCCGGGGCAGAAGATCGCCGTCATCGGCGGCACGGGCAGCGGCAAAAGTACGCTCGTGCAGCTGCTGCTGTCCTTCCGTCTGCCGACCGAAGGACAGATCCTCTTCGACGGCGTCAGCGCTTCGCAGATCGACCGGGGCGTGATCCGGAAGAACATCAGCTGTGTCCTGCAAAAGACCGCCGTGTATTCCGGCACCATCCGGCACAACATTGAGATGGGCCGTCCCGGTGCGGAGGAAGCGGACATTCTCGAAGCCGCCGATATCGCGCAGCTCACGCCCTTCCTCAATTCCCTGCCCGAGCATCTGGAGCATCCGCTCCAGCAGTCCGGCAAGAACCTCTCCGGCGGCCAGAAGCAGCGCCTGTGCATCGCGCGCGCGATTTTAAAGGACGCGCCGATCTACGTCTTTGACGACAGCTTCTCCGCGCTCGACTTTTTGACGGAGGCGAATCTGCGGCGGAGGCTCAACGAGAAAATTCAGGGCAAGACCCAGATCGTCATCACCCAGCGCATCACCTCGGCCATGAACGCGGATCACATCTTCGTCATGGATCGCGGGCGGCTGGTCGACCACGGCGTTCATGCGGAGCTTTTGTCCCGCTGCAAGATCTATCAGGAGATCTATGCCTCGCAGACCGGAGGTGACGCGAAGTGAAGCAGGAACAGAAAACCCACGTTTCCGCCGACGCGCTCATCCAGCTGCTGAAGGGCGCGAAGGCCATCCGCTGGCAGCTTGCGCTCGGCGTCGTCATGAGTCTGGCGCTCGTTGTGTGTGCGCTGATCATCCCGACGCAGATGGGCGCGCTGGTGCAGATCTTAATTGACTATTTTGACGCGCCGGAGACGGGCGCGTCCGTGCTGGCGCAGCTCGCGCCGGGGCTTCTGGCGCTGGCCGGTGTGTATCTCCTGCGCGCCGCCATCAGCTACGGCAAAATGCAGCTGCTCAACCGCGCCGTCAGCCGGTATTTTACCTGCAATCTGCGCATCCAGATCTCCGACAAAATCCAGCGCCTGCCCGTCAGCTTTGTCGATCACACGCCCGTCGGTGATATTCTCTCGCGCATGACGGAGGACGTGTCCCGGATCGGCGGCTCCCTGCATACCGTCCTCGACACCATCACGGGCGGCTTTTTGCAGATCCTTGCCATCGCGGTCGTGATGTTTTTGCAGAACTGGCAGCTTTCGCTGGCCGTGATCGCGTTTATGCCGGTTTCCATCTGGCTGTCGGCCAAAATTGCGGGCCGGTCGGAAACATACTTCCATCAGATGTTCAAGCAGTCCGGCGAGCTGTACTCCGTCGTGGAGGAAGCCTACACAAACTACGCAACGACAAAAGCCTATAATCTTGAGGAGCACTGCGCCGAGCGCCACGCGCAGATCAACGACGCGCGCCGCGTCTCCGAGGCGAAGGCAACCTATCTCTCCGCCATCGTCCAGCCGGTCATTGCCGCGTCCAATTCGCTGGCGTATATCGCCATCAATCTGCTGGGCGGCTGGCTCATCGTGCGGCAGGGCGTCCCGGTGGGTGTGATCGTGACGCTGGTGCTGTTTGCACGGCAGTTTTCCGAGCCGCTTGAGCAGATATCCAACGGCCTGAGCACGCTGCAGCAGGCCAAGGCAGCTGCAAAGCGCGTTGTCGACCTGCTGGAACTGCCGGAGGAAGCGCCGATCGAACAGGAGCTTCCCGCAGGCGGAGACGGCAGCGTAGAGTTCCGCCACGTGGACTTTTCCTACGAGCCGGACACCGAGCTCATTCAGGATCTGAACCTGCACGTGGAAAAGGGCCAGCACGTTGCCATCGTCGGCCCGACCGGCGCGGGCAAGACAACAATTGTAAATCTGCTCATGCGCTTCTATGACGTCGATTCCGGCAGTATTCTGCTGAGCGGGTGCGACATCGCGGACTATTCCCGCGCCTCCACGCGCGACCGCTTCGGCATGGTCCTGCAGGACACGTGGCTCTTCGGCGGCACGATCGCTGAAAACGTGGCCTTCGGCAAGCCGGACGCGACGCGCGAGGAGATCATCTGCGCCTGCGACGAGGCGTACTGTGACCACTTTATCCGCACGCTTCCACAGGGCTACGATACGGTCATCGGCAGCGATACCTCGTCCATCTCCTCCGGCCAGAAGCAGCTGCTGACCATCGCGCGCGCGCTTCTCGCGCAGCGGGAGCTGCTGATCCTCGACGAGGCGACGTCTAATGTCGACACGCGCACGGAGCTTCTCATCCAGAAGGCCATGGACCGCCTTATGCGCGGCAGGACGTGCTTCATCATCGCCCACCGCCTGTCCACGATCGTCGACGCCGACCTCATTCTGGTCCTGCGCGACGGCCGCATCGTCGAGCAGGGCAAGCACCGCGACCTGCTGGAGAAAAAGGGCTTCTATTACGAAATCTATAAAAGTCAGTACGATATTGCGTAAAAACAACGAGGCTGCCGCAGATGAAAAAATCTGCGGCAGCCTCGTTCTGTTGAACGGCTGCTTCTCCGGGAGGCACTGACACGGGATTTTATGATGTGAAAATTGACAATCTGACTGCCATTTGGTATGATAAATTTAGAGATATTTTGGAAATGAGGCAATTACATGGAGCCACTGGGAATTCTGAGTCTGGATCGAAAAAAGTATACACAGGCGATGGCGGAAAATCTTCCGGCGCTGCGCGCACGGCTCGGCCTGTCGCAGACGCAGCTGGCGGACTGCATCGGCGTTACGCGGCAGACGATCTCCTCGATTGAAAATCAGTCGCGGGAGCTGAGCTGGACGAATTTCCTGTCTCTGCTGTTCCTGTTCCTGCAAAACGCGCAGACCGCAAAGCTTCTGCCTGTGATGGGGATCTATACAGACGAGCTGGCGCGTATTTTTTCCTTTACTGACCTGAATCAATTCAGGCAATAACGGTTGATGGGAGACGCAGATATGGAGATCATCATACGCATCTATGACCGGGAGCGGCTGCTTGAGGCGAAGCTCCAATCAGGCGAAACGTGCACGATCGGAAAAGCTGCGGGCTGCACCATCCAGCTTGCCGCTGCCTGTCTTGGAAAAAAGACGATCACGGTCAAAACGGACGCGGATAGCTGGTCCGTGTCCGGCGCCGGGTTCCGGCAGGAGAAGCTCCCGTATGAAAAATCGCTCGTTCTGGATCCGGACGCGCATCTCGCGCTTACGGCGTACCCGTGCCGCACAAAGGCCGCCGTTCCGGTGCCGCTGACCGGGACGGAACGGCTCACGATCGGCCGGAACGCGGACTGCGATATCCAGATCGCGGATCAGCAGATCTCCGGAAAGCATACTGCGCTGTTCTATCAGGATGGCCGGTGGCGCTTTCAGGATCTCAAAAGCCGGAACGGCACCTATTTGAATATGCGCCTTGCCGGAAGCGGCGTGCTTGCCGACGGGGATGTGCTCTCGATCGGCTTCTGCCAGCTCCGCGTCAGCGGGGACCGGCTCTTCGTGTGGAGCAGCAAGGCTGTGCGCGTGAAGCCGGCCGCTGCGCCCGAAAAGCGGACGGCGGTGTCGCCGGATGATCCATATCCGTTCTGCTTTAAGCCGTCGCCGCGCCTGCTGGAGGAAACGCCCTGCAAAACGCTGGAGCTGCAGGCGCCGCCGACGATCGGCGGAAAGCCGAATGTCAGCTGGCTGAATATCCTGCTTGCGCCGCTGCTCAGCGTGATCGTGATGGTCGCGGTGTGCCTTCTGGTCACCAATGTGATGACCATGCTGTATTTCAGCGTCCCCACGACCATCATCGGCGTGGTGGTATCGATCCTCCGCTACCGGGGTGAAAAGAAAAAGTACCGTTCCCAGCAGCAGCTGCGGCTGGATACATACAGCACATATTTGCAGGAGCAGGTCCGTGAGCTGGAGGCGCTTCGCAGCGAACAGCAGACCGTTCTTGCACATATGTCCCCGTCGACGGATGTGTGCATCCGAAGAGCGGCGGCGGTCGACCGGGAGCTGTGGGGGCGGCTCTCCCGCGACGAGGATTTTCTTTCCCTGCGCGTTGGCAGCGGAACGCTCCCGGCAAGCTTCTCGGTTCAGGCGCCGAAGCAGATGCTGCGGCTGGAAAGCGACGTCCTCGCGGAGCAGCCGACGCAGATCGCGGAGCGGTTCGCCATGGTTCCGGACTGCCCGATCTGCGTTCCGCTGGGTGAGCATCTGTCCTGCGGCGTTGTGGGAAAGCGCGCGCGCTGCGTCGCGCTTGGGAAAAATCTGATCGTGCAGGCCGCGGCCCATCACAGCTACTGCGATCTGCGGATCGTCGTGCTCTGCGAGCAGGAGGAGACTGCGCAGTGGGAATTCTGCCGCTGGCTGCCGCATTGCTGGGACGAGGGGCATACGGCGCGCCTGATCGCAAACACGCCCGAAACGATCCGCGCACTGCTTGAACGGCTCGAGCCGGTCTTCTCGGCGCGGGCCGCTACCGGGCAGAGTGCCGGGCTCGGCGCAGCGCCGCGTGCAAAGCCGTGGTACCTGTTCGTGTGCGCAGCGTCGGAGACGGTCACGCAGCACGCGTTTATGAAATTTCTGACGGCAAACCGCCGGGAGCTTGGCATCAGCGTGCTGTACCTGTTTGACCGGATCGATCTGCTCCCGGAGGAATGCCACGATATTCTGGACTGCAGGGAAGCAGTGGGCGTGCTGTTTGAGCGCAGGCACGCGTCCCGGAAGCAGCCGTTCCAGCCGGAGCAGGTGCCGCAGGCCCGGTACGAGCAGTTCGCACGCAGCATGGCGCCGCTCCGCATGGAGGCGAAGGGCGCTCCGGCGCTGCCGCGCTCGGTGTCGTTCCTGCAGGGCTATCACGTTTCGCGGCCCTCGGAGCTGGCACTGGATAAAAACTGGGCGAACGCAGAGCCGGAGCGCAGCATGGCGGTCCCGATCGGCGTTCGCGGCGACGGCACGCCGTTCCTGTTTGATATTCATGAAAAGCGGCACGGGCCGCACGGCCTTGTCGCGGGCACGACCGGCTCCGGCAAGTCCGAAATGGTGCAGTCCTGGATCCTGTCGATGGCAGTCCGCTTCCCACCGGATGTGGTCAGCTTCGTGCTGATCGACTTTAAGGGTACCGGCCTGCTGCTCCCGTTCCAGAATCTGCCGCATCTTGCCGGACGCATATCCGATCTGGATACGAGCATCGGCCGGAACCTCATCGCGCTCGAATACGAGCTGACGCGGCGCAAGGAGCTGCTCGACCGCTGGAAGGTCAGCAATATCTCCGATTACAGACGGCTGCTGCGCGAGGGCAAGGCGGATGAGCAGCTGGGATATCTGTTTATCGTGATCGACGAGTTCGCGGAATTCAAGAACCGGTTCCCGGAATTCATGCAGGCGGTCAATCGCGTGTTCGCGGTTGGCCGGACGCTGGGTGTCCATATGATCCTTCTGACGCAGAAGCCCGCCGGTGTTGTAGACGATAAAATGAACGCGAATACGCGCTTCCGCTGGTGTTTGAAGGTGGCAAACGCCGCAGACAGCCGGGAGATGCTGCACCATACCGACGCGGCGCAGATCACAACGCCGGGCCGCGCCTACGTGCAGGTGGGCGAGGACGAGGTCTATGAGCAGATCCAGTCCTATTGGAGCGGCGCACCCTATCAGCCGTTCCGCGAGGCTGCGGGGCAGACGGGCGGACAGACGGCTGTGGTGGACCTGTACGGGAACCGCCATTGCTACGAACCGGAAAAAACAACGGGATACCGCTCCGAACGAAAGGAGATCAATGCGGTCGTGGACTATCTGGACCGCTATTGCCGGGAGCGCGGCGTGGAAAAGGCGCGGCAGCTCTGGACGGCAAAGCTGCCCGAGCAGCTGCGTCTGCGCGACGTCGTCTGCGCGGCGTTCGACGGCGCGCATTGGGAAACGCAGCAGCAGGGCCTGCGGGCCGTCATCGGCCTTCTGGACGATCCTGCGGCGCAGTCGCAGCGCCCGATGTCGCTGAACTTCTCGGAATCCGGAAGCTATGCAGTCTACGGTGCGCCTGCGACCGGGAAAACGACGCTGCTGCAATCGGCGGTCATGTCCCTTTCCCTCTGCTATTCTCCGGAGCAGGTGCACCTCTATCTGATGGACTTCGGCGGCGGGAGCCTCCGGCTGTTCCGGGAGCTGCCGCATGTCGGCGGCATCGTGGACGGAGACGACGCGCAGAAGCAGAGCAAGCTGACGACCATGCTCATCGACACGCTGGACCGCCGGAAGAAGCTGCTTGCCGGACAGGGCCTCGTCAGCATAGACGCTTACCGGGAAGCCACCGGCGAGCAGCTGCCGTGGATCGTGCTTCTGCTGGATCACGTTGCGCCTGCGCTGGAGCTGTACCCGGATATCGACGGCTTTTTGCAGACGCTCGTGCGGGACGGCGCGGCCTGTGGGATGTATCTGCTGGTCAGCGCTGGCGCGGTGAACGCGCTGCCGTACCGGATCAGCCAGCACATCAAGGCGGCTGTCTGCCTGCGGATGACGGACCGCGGCGATTACGCGCAGATCGTCGGCAAAACGAACGGTCTGGAGCCGGAAAATCTGGCGGCATTGTTCAGAAAGTATGGGACAGAGATGGAGTGGATGTCTGTGACGGATATGAGGGATAGAATGGTGCTGCGTGCAGCAAGTGGAAAAATCAGTTCTTGTAAGGATGAGGAAATGCGTCGGGAGATAGAGCAGCATCTGACAGCATTGTTATCGGCAGGAGAGAAAGCGACAAAGGTGCTGGAGGTAGATAAAAAAGCGGCAGACCAATACTTTGGGGAAGAGGATCAGGCAGTGGCATGGGCGGAATACGGGATGGAGATCTGGTTAAGATAATATTTTGACGGTATATGGAAGCAGCAAAAGCAGATGATTCCTCCACCCAGCATTGAGAAAAAATTAGGAGGGGTTTAGTTTGGAGAAAAAAGAGAGCAGGGAATTAAGTTATAAGCTGGCTGTGAAGCTATTGGACCTGATGTTGAAAAATGGTTTTTTATTGCCGGAGGAATATGAAAAAATTGATGCTTTAAACCGTCTAACATTTAAACCGGAACTTTCCAAAGTATATGCTGAAAGCACTAGATATCCAGCAGAAATTGTGGTATTGTGTGGTGCTAATAGGAGAGGTAATTTTAAAGAGGGTATATCTGAAGATGGAGGAAAAGGAAAGCGATGGTAAAAAAGGAAAAGAAAGTCACACGGATTGATCCGGTCCGTACCACACAGCCCCTTGAACAAACACAGGAAAAACGAGTTTGTGCATATTGCAGGATCAGCACAGATTCTGAAGATCAGAAGCATTCGCTGGAAGCTCAAGTGGCATACTACAGTCGGCTCATTGGAGAGCGAAACAACTGGATTTTTTCAGGTATCTATGCGGATGAGGACAGGAGCGGAACAAAGTTGAATGGTCGGGATGAATTTCAGAAGATGATGCAGGACTGCCGGCGGGGACAGCATGATTATATTATCACAAAATCAGTCACACGATTTGCAAGAAATACGGTAGACAGTATTCAGGCGATTCGTGAATTAAAGGCTCTTGGAATAGGAATATATTTTGAAAAGGAACGGGTTGATACCCTTTCTGAAAAAAGTGAACAGCTTCTTACTATCTTAAGTTCCATTGCGCAAGGGGAATCAGAGAATATTTCTGCAAATGTCAGATGGTCTGTGGTACGGAGATTTCAAAATGGTACCTTTATTATCAGTGATCCTGCGTATGGATATTGTAAAGATCCAGATGGAAATCTGATCATTGAACCGAAGGAAGCGGCAGTAGTACGGAGGATTTTTGAAGCATATCTGGGGGGAATGGGTTCCTATACAATTGCTCAGAGCTTACAGAAGGAGGGAATCCCTACTAGCCGGAAGTCAAATGGATGGCAGGAGGGAACCGTCAAAGAAATTCTTAAAAATCCGGTTTACGAAGGGGATCTGCTTTTACAGAAGACTTGTACTACAGAAGGTATACCATTTAGAACGAAACGGAACCATGGAGAACTTCCTCAATATCTGATCAGGGATAACCATGAACCTATTATCAGCAGAGAAGAAGCGGAAGCAGTTCGTAAGCTCTGTACATATCGAAAGGAACAGCAGTGTGTCAAGGACTCAGAGGCATATCAGAACCGTTATGCATTTAGCAGCCGGATTCGGTGTGGGGTGTGCGGCAGCATATTCCGCAGGCAAAAACTATACATAGGAAAATCTTATGAAAAAGTCCAGTGGTGCTGCCATAAACATATTCAGGATAGGAAAGCCTGTGGTCAAAAGGCAATCCGAGAAGAAAATATTGAACGTTTGTTTACCAAGATGTGGAACCGGATGGCAGGAAATTATGAGGAAATATTGATGCCTTTACTGGCTGGGCTTAAAGCAGTCCCAAGAGATCCAAAGCAGGAAAGGGAGATTCGGAAGTTAAATTATCAAATAGAGGAATTGAGAAAGCAGAGCTACATGTTGCGGCAGGTCCTGGTGGACGGCAATATTGGCTCTGCTGTTTTTATAGAAAGGCGGAACCAGCTGGATTCAGAATTGGAAACGCTAATCCATAGGCGGCAGCTTTTAGAGGCGGATCAGTTCTTTGAACAGGAGATCATGCAAACAGAATATCTGCTGACTGTATTTCGGAGCCGCCCAACCAGAATGGAAAATTATGAAGAAGAAGCATTTTTGATGATCATTGACCATGCAACGGTATATCCGGGGCAGAAAATCCGGTTCTGCCTGAAAAATGGATTGGAGCTGGAAGAGTCATTGGAGGAAGGGGGATTGGAAGATGGCAGGAATTAAACGGCAAAAGCGTTTTCCAATCGGATATCGAATTCAAAATGGCAGGGCAGAGGTTGTCCCGGAAGAGGCAGAGTTGGTACAACGTATTTTTCGGGATTATTTGGAAGGATCTACCACTTATGGAATTGCAAAGTGGATGACAGAGTTGGGAGTGCTGAATGCAAACGGACATCCTTCATGGAGTCATGCCTCTATCGGAAATTTGCTGAAGAACCCAAGATATTGCGGGGATGAATATTATCCGCCAATTATTTCAAAGGAGTTGTTTCTGCAGGTACAGGAGAGACGGGAAAATAGAACCAGCCAGCTGGGACGCAGGTATCATCCAAACAGTCATGCAGGCAAGGGCATTTTGAATGGAAAGATCTTTTGCGGAACGTGTGGATTAGAATATCGAAAATATGCGAAGAAGCGGCAAAAGCCCGGAGAAGATAAATGGTGCTGGAAATGTTCCAAGTATCAGAATGGGAGGAAGGTATCCTGCGGAAACCGGATTCTGTCAGAGGAGCAGATAAAAAATGCAGCACTAACAGCCATGAATCTGGTGGTGGAGCATCCGGAACTGGCACAGGAGGTTCAGAAAGAGAGCGCAGCAGTGGAAACACCCAAATACAGGAAGCTGACAAGACAGATTGAAGAACTTCTGCAGATTGAAGAGTTTTCGGCAGAAGAGATCAAAACATTGCTTTACGAGAGGGCAATGGAACAGTATCAATCTGCAGAGATAGAAAGCCGCGCTTATTATGGAAGGAAGATTGAAGAAATCCTGTGCAGAGGTGGAAAACAGGAATATTTTAATGAAAAATGCTTTCAAAAGACAGTGGAGAAAATCATGGTTTTTAAGAATGGAACCATGGATGTACATATGAAGAATGGAGTCGTAATCCAGATAAAAGAAGATGGAGGCGGGAAGCAGTGATGGAGGCAAGTATAAAAAAGAACATATCGATCATACCGGCAAAACCGGCGTATGACCGGAGCATCCGGCCGCAAATGCGAACCCTTCGGGTGGCAGCCTACTGCCGTGTCAGCACCCTGATGGAACAGCAGGAATCCAGTTATGAAGCTCAGGTACAATATTATACAGAGAAAATCAAAAGCAATCCGAACTGGAAACTGGCAGGGATTTATGCAGATGACGGAAAGAGCGCGACAAGTACCAGAAAAAGAGCGGATTTCCAGTCCATGATCGATGACTGCATGGCAGGAAAGATTGACATGGTCATTACAAAATCCATCAGCCGTTTTGCCAGAAATACCGTAGACTCCCTGACAAATATCCGGAAGCTAAAAGAAAAGAACATTGCTGTATTTTTTGAAAAAGAGGGGATTAACACTCTGGAGGGAAGCGGGGAACTGCTGATTACGATCCTGAGCAGCCAGGCACAGGAGGAAAGCCGGAATATCAGCGAAAACTGTCACTGGGGAATTGTGAGACGGTTTGAAGCAGGACAGGTTATTGTCAACCACAATAAGTTCCTTGGATATACGAAGGATAAGGACGGAAATCTGGTGGTAGTACCGGAAGAGGCGGAACTGGTGCGGAGAATATACAGGCTTTTTCTGGAGGGGAACAGCAGCTATAGGATTAAAAGAATCCTGGAATCAGAGGGGATCAGGACAGTGACCGGCAATACCGTATGGCAGGCAACCGTGATTGATAAGATGCTGACCAATGAGAAATACATGGGGGATGCCCTCCTGCAGAAGACCTATACCGTAGATTTTCTGACGAAGAAGAAGGTAGTCAATAAGGGGATTGTTCCCCAGTATTATATAGAGGATGACCATGAAGCCATCATACCAAAAGAATTATTTTACCGGGTACAGGAGGAGAAAGCCAGACGAGGAAATATTTACCGGGCAGCCATCAAGAAAAAGAGGGGAGAGGAGAAGAGTAAGTACAGCGGCAAGTATGCGCTGTCGGGTCTGATGATCTGCGCAGAATGCGGACAGCCCTACCGGAGGCAGGTGTGGTCTAAATATGGAAAGAAAAGCGCTGTGTGGAGATGTGATAACCGGTTGAAACATGGTTCCGAGCGGTGTAAAAATTCCCCGACATTAAAAGAGGAAATCCTTCATGAAGCCATCATGATGGCAATTGGCAAGGTGGTAGAGGATCAGGGCGAATTTGTGCAGGCATTCCGTGAAAACGTGATCCGGATTATCGGAAGCTATGGAAACAAAGCAAAACCGACAGAATACAATACAGAGATTCAGGAACTGGAGAAGCATCTGATGTCGCTGATTGAGGAAAGTGCCAAAGGAAACTGCGGAGAGGAAGATTTTGATCGGGAATACCGGAGAGTTACGGCGCATCTGAAGGAGTTGAGAAAGAGAAAAGAACAGTCCAGGAAGGAACAACGTCTGGCAGAAGCCTATGATCAGAGAGCTGGAGAGGTGGACGATTATATAAGGAAAGCAGGGGTACTGAGCAGGGAATTTGATAATGATCTGGTGTGGAGGCTGATCCAGACGGTTAAGGTTATTAATCAGAATAAGATCGAGCTTCAGTTCCGGTCGGGGATCGTGATGGTGCAGAGGCTGGATAAGTGGGAAAATTAGAAATTGATATCAGGAAAGAAATACGGGAACCGTCGGGTTAAAAATATAAAATCTAAACATAAAATGAGGCAGAGCGAACCTTGCAACAGAAGTGTGCCTGTGATAAAATTTAAGTATGATAGGGAAAGTATATGCTTCTGATAAAAACAGGCAGAGAAAGGAAGCAGAGAGATGAGTAAGGATTGGGAAGAAAAGTTCAGACCGGAAGATCTGCAGAGAATCCGTGGATTTCGTCTGATGGATGATGACTTTATGTCAAAATGTTTTGAGGAAAATATCGAATGTACGGAACTGGTGCTGCAGATTGTGCTTGGCAGAGATGATTTGAAGGTGGAAAAGGTAGCAATCCAGCATCAGCTTAAAAATCTGCAGGGCAGATCAATTATTTTTGATATTTATGCGACGGATCATGCCGGAAAAAGATATAATGTAGAAATCCAGAGAGCAGATCGCGGTGCGGGAGCAAAGAGAGCCAGATATCACAGCAGTTTGATCGATGCTAATGTGACTGAGCCGGGAGAAAAGCTGGAAAATCTGGTGGAAACTTATGTAATCTTTATTACAGAGCATGATGTGCTGGGAAAGGGAAAACCGATTTATCATATTGACCGGGTAATCAAAGAAACTGGTGAGAACTTTGGCGATGAGGCACATATTTTATATGTGAATGGCGAATACCGGGATGAATCGCCCATAGGGACCCTGATGCATGATTTTTCCTGTACAAATGCGAAGGATATAAAGTATAGAACATTGGCTGAACGTGTAAGATATTTCAAGGAAGATGAGAAAGGAGTGGCAGCTATGTGTAAGGCGATGGAAGATATGCGGGATGAGGCTGCTTTGGCAGCACGGTTAGCGGAAAGAAAAGAAGTGGCAAGCAGACTTTTGAAAAAAGGTGCGATGTCTTTTGAGGAGATTGCTGAGATTTCTCAGTTATCTGTAGAGGAGGTTCGTGCATTGGCGGGTAAAAGAGGGGCTTGATTTAGTGATAAATTACAAATAAGATTGATTTTGTAGTAAAAAATGATAGAAGGGTTGCCGGAAGGTGGTAACCCTTTTATTAGTTAAAGCGTATTATAATTGCTTAACGGGAAGGTTTAAGTTTAAGAATCAAATATGTAAGCGGAGGAGAAAAAGTGATTTTATATCATATAACATCACTAGAGAAACCAATTCAGAGTATTTTGATTCCCAAGATACCAGATGAAACAGAAATAGGTGAGAATTATACAGAAAAGAGAATCTGTTTAGCGCCTAGTATTCTGGAATGTCTTAAATCAGCGGAAATCGTAAACAAATTTGATGATGAAGTAGGATTGGTTAGAGTTTATAAGGTTAAAATTAATGAAGATGATCCAAATCTGGTCGGTTGGAATAAACTATATGAAGAAGGACTTGTGCCAGATGCAGCACTAACACATGAGTATTGGTATAAAAAGCCAATTATGCCTATTGAATGTAGTGTTTATAGAGTTTCGGGATGGACAAAAAAAGAATATATTATAGTGGATGCTGTTCAAAAAGAACAGATTAAAAAGATTTTATTTGAAATGAAATTATACGATGGGCAGATTGAGAAATGGAGTGCTTTTGATATAGTTAATTATTGGCTGCCACTTCATGGAGAAATTTGGGTCGAGAGGTTCAAACAGAGATTAGTGCATAGTGTTATTGATTATACTCCTGAGAGTGCTAAGATGTATGAGTCGCTGTTTGGTGAAAAACCAAAATTGTCACATGAGGAGCAAGATTTTCATATAAATAAATATTTGGAAACGTGTACAATAGTAAAAGAAAGTAGTATGGAAAAAACGGATTTATTCCAATTTGAAAAATGTTATAGTGAGGAAATTAAAATATACAAAAAAGAATACAAATTGATATTAGCATGGGAATTTATTTTACCAGATTTTGTCTGGAGGAATAATGCTTATTTGTGGAAAATAAAAGACAGTTTTGGAAATATAACTGCATTTTTATACTACTTTATTGAACAGAGTGGAAAGTATAATATTTCATGTTTAGAAGTTGTACCTTTTATGAGAAATCAGGGAATGGGTGAGAAAATCATAAAACAATTTTTTGATATGAACAGCATCAATCCAAGAGATATTCGTGTAGAACCACCGAATTTGGCAACGGCTAAATTTTGGAGAAAATGTGGTGTTGAATGTTCTTGCCCAGAAGAGTGATTAAATATGGGTGAAAGAAAATTTGGAATGATATTAAAATAGACTACACGAGGAGGAACATGGGGTGGTATACAATTGTTTTATAAGATGTCATGTCTGTGGCAGTATAACACGAGTCAGGTTACAAGTTGGTTGGCAGGAGGAACATCCAATTGTCGTAGCGTGTAGAAAATGTGGGATTTCTTTAAATGGAAAAGTTAAAATAGGGCAGGATATGCCGGGATTGGAATTCAGTTTTGAGAATGCAGAAATTCTAAGAGAGGATGAATCGGCAGATTATGTTGTTGAATGTTCCGGAGAATTTCCAACTAAAAAGCTAAGTACTGATGAGAGAGAGTTTGTACCATCTCCATTTATGAGAAACCAAAGTCGAATGCAGGAGAATAATGGATATGAGAAATTTACAAGAAGTGTATCCAGATTAATGGAAACTGCACAGAACTGGGCACAATATAAAAGAATATTGGATTTGTCTCAGAACGGAAATAAAGGCTATCTAATTCAAGAGGTGAAGAAACTGATTCCAGAGCAGTTTGCTCCAGGAACTAATGAGTTGGAAATTTTAAGAGCGGTGCATCTGGTAGAGATTATGGGATTTATTACACCGTTGAGGGATGATGTTATTTCAGAACATGAAGTAAGTGATAGTGTGCTAAAGTTGGATTTTGATCAGATAAGAGAATTGATAGAGTATTTAAATGCTCATGAAGGATATAGATTGGAAGATTTGCAATCTACAATCTATCAAATGCTGAGCGAGTTTATTGAGGTTTATCAATACTTGATCCCAGCATTTGCTACTCAGTTTTGTAAAGCAGATAGCATCGACTTTGCAGAGGAAGGATCGACAACAAGCAGTTTTGATTTGGTAAAACAGTTTTATTTAGATGTATATGAAGCTTTGGGAAATATATTAATTTTACCAGTTGCGTTAAACAACATAAAGTTTCGAGGAAATTTCAAGAAAGTCAAACCTGGATTAGAAAGAAGAGTTAATTCTTTGGACGATTTCTTTGGGCTTTCCAAAGCAAATAGATATCACTTATGTGATAGTGAAGAAATTTATACGGAGTATTTGCAGGTTATCATTAATGCGAAATTGCGCAATGCAATAGGACATAATGATGTTAAATATGATGCGATTTCTCAACAAATAACATATATACCAGATCCTAAAGATAGATTGAAGAGTAGGACAGAATACCTTTTGGAATTTGAAAACGAAGCATTACACTTATTCCAGGCAATCTTGGTGATTGCAGAATATCTGTATAAGATAAAAGAATTTGCATTGATCGATAAAGGACATAGGCCAGCAGAATTGGGTATGCCATCAAAGAAGTTGAAAACCGGAAGAAACGATTTGTGTCCTTGTGGAAGCGGAAAGAAATTTAAAAAGTGTTGTTTAGGGAAAGGTTTATATGATTGAATATATAGGAAATACCAAGGAAGAAATTAGTAGTTTAATGTGATAAGTATATAGTTTGCAACGAAAGGTTAAAAGAAAGATATTAAGAATTATGAAAATACTTTGAACCTAGAGTAAAGATATAAAAGTAAAACTATGAATGGATTTTAGGCGAGTAATCGGTTCCCGTCAGGGACAAAATCTGCTTTTCAGGAATCTGTTTCACACCCTCAACACATGTAGAGACGGTATGTTTATTGTCCAAACTTAATACAAAGCAACATATCGAGGTTGAGATTAAGATGAACGAGTTGGATTTGACTGCTGCGGAGAGTAAGGCTACCTATGAGGAAATCAAGGCGTATGTGCTGGAGCATACTGGCCTGAAAGTCAGCCACCTTTATATCGCCCAGGTCAAACAGAAGTATGGCATTATTGAACGGGAAAACTATAATAAACCGAAGTCTGAGAATTCCAGACAGCCGAAATGCCCACCGGAGAAGGAAGCCGCAATTACAGAGGCCTTGAAGTATTTTGGGATGATTTGAGGTGACCAACATGGAGCGTGCGATCTCTTGCGAGTTCAATTTGGATACAGCCTGCGTTGAACTGAAATTTGCTGATGGTAGCATGATTTCAATTGATACGGTTGCTGTTGAAAACGAGGTAGCAGACAATATGTATCAACGATCTGAATTGGAATGGTTAATCTATAACCAGCCACTAGAATATGCAAATGTAGTGTTGAGCGGAGGATTGGAAAAATATATTCACGGAACACCCCGGCATCGTTTGACAGATTAACTGCATAGATTTGTAAAGCCCATCGGTCAATACTGACCGACGGGCTTTGTTTTAAGGTTCTTTCCACAACTCCGTAAGATTTATGGTGCTACTTTGTGGTTGCTGTTGTTTTGGCAATAAATCAACCTGCACCAAAACAGGAAAATTGGAAGCAACGCCAGTAAAGATACACGCTCCTTGTGGCAGGACAGAGATCATTTCATATGAAGTGTTGTCAATGAATGCCACAGCTTTACCAATGGCTCGTATATCCTCATTGTTAACCAATCGATGAATGAAATAGTTATGCAATTGAGAAATAATGGTTTCCGATATGTCAGATGGACGCTGACTTGATATGGTTAAAAACGTTCCAAACTTTCGCCCTTCTTTGATGATTTCTTCAAAAGTTTCTAAGCGGTAATCTTTCCATGTCTGACTTTCTCGCTCCGATGTTGTGGACAAGATATTATGCGCTTCGTCAATGATAATATGTAAACTACTACCGTTGAAGTTTAGCCGTTGACGTTCATAAAAATACTTGCAAATAATTAGGGGAACAATCTTTTTAAATTCCACATTAACATCAACCAATGAATATATTGCCAGCCAATCAGCGGGAGGATTGTCACATATTTTGAAAAGACGCTTTACTCGTTTTACACGATTTTCAAATCTTGAGATGAGTGGACCAACGTGCTCCTCATTGATATACTGCGAGCATAAAGAATCTAAGTATTTATACCGTAAAGCATACTCAAATATCAAATATTCATCTTCACTTTTATAATTGTTAGGGAAAAACACTGAATCCAAAATAACAGAAACAAATTGTTGTTCGTAATCATCAGAAGTATTTCCCCAGTGATCGCCATCATCATCTGTACGGCAAAATTTTGTGCCATTTGCACGAACTTGAATGCTATTTAAAATTTTAATTCCAGGTTCGGCATCAACAAATAGCAATGCCAGAATATTCTTAAGTCCTGTCAATTGCCGCAAAAACATTTGAGGGTCATCATAATATCGGAGAAGCAGATTTTTTAACATTCCACGGATATATGCCATAAGATTATCTGTCCCGCGTAACCGACGGTATAGATCAATGCTCTTGCTTAGGAAAGGCTTTTGCGTTTTCTCTGTTGCCTCACATATTATTGACCAGAGTTCAACATCTTCCAAGAAAGATTGATGAATAGGGATTGAATTTCCTGTATCAACTCTTGTTGATAGCCGATATACCCGCTTGCTGTCGTCGAAGGCTTGGGTGTACTCCCCATTAAAATCGATAAGAAGAAATCTACTTTTAGCAAATCCGGGCATTCCTTTAAAACGTTGAAAGCACTCAGTGTATATTTTGGCTAATGTATTTGATTTACCACTTCCGGTATTCCCGAATATTCCTATATGACTGGCGAAAAGCGAATTTGCCGAGATAAAAAGTTTTTCTTCTTTGTAATCGTTAATCGAGCCAATGCACACAGAAGTAGTTAAATCAGAGCTAAACTCAAAAATCTTTTGTACTTCTGTATCAGCAAGCATATATGCGTCCGAGAAAACCAGCGGAATGTCAATTAAGCCCCTCTGGAAACGCCCGTCATTCAACACCCCCATAATGCTTACTTCGATAATGCGATCAATGGTTTCGCTTTCTTTTGAAAAGCGGGGCTGGCAGTTATTCTCACCTGTAGGCTTATTCTCTTGAATGTATTCTCCTTCTATACGACCAATGATATTGCTGAATCCTTTTGGAATCTTTACAAAACTACCGACAGACACATTTTTAATAACGTGTCCTTGGTATACCAAAATATTGCTGTTTTTGTTTTCAAAAACACGTATACGAAGTTTTTGACCGCGTACTTCAATCACTTGTCCGATTTTATAAAAATCGTTCATACCAATTCACCTCTTTCTTTTAGGAATGGATATGCGACAAAATCTGATTGAAATAGTTCAAAGACAGGTTTTCACCATCAAGTACAATATAAGTAATGTTATTATTTTTTACCTCACCGAATAGCCTTTGGAAATCTCCAATTGCGGTGGCCTGATATACAAAAATGAGTATTTTCAAGGATGGGTTAACCATGGAGCGTTTTACTAAATCCAGGATATGCTCATCCCTAAAAGAAAAACCATTGACCACCAGAAGTGAGTTCTCCTTCTCTAATTCATTAGAGAAAATACGTAAAAGCTCATAGTAATTCTTGTTCAACAGCGTGTCACTAAATTTTTCCTTGGTTGGATTCACAATTAGAAAAGCCATTTTGTACGCTTGAATGAATTTGCCGTAGTCATCCTCTTTAGCAAGCAATGTGTCGAAAATACTGCTTGCAAATAAAGATTGAATTTGACTATTAGCTTCATCTAGCCGATCCGCTGTAAAATGTGCATCAATAGTTGACACCATAGTACTATCGAACAACGTTGAGTAAGTATTTGTAAAGTAGACTATTTTATCGCGATACTGCTGATATATAATACCGCCCCAGAAAGTGTCTTGGCACCAAGTAACAGATCCGTGTAATTTCAAAAGATTCACAGAAGGAATTTCTGCTTTCCTATTGGAGAATATGGCTTGTCTGTAATATGTTTTCGAATAATTATCAGTGGAAAAACGAGGCTCGATTCTCCCCTCAAAACCATCATTGCATATGCAATTTGAATGGTCAAAAATCAGCTCGATTATTGGATCATAATTGGTTGTAAAAATGCTAAACTGCCTATCTAACGCCGGATTGCCTCTTTCAGAAAAAATTCGATACACAATATCTCCGAATTCTTTATAAGGATCAAATGAGGAATCATATGTCGATATTTTAGAGGAAATGGGCTCAATACATCTAACGAAAAATGACCAATACAAAAAAGCGGATAGTATCGTCACTTTTTTCCTTTCATCCTCATTTTTCGCTTGGTATTTTTGCAGCGATTCAAAAATCACCTCGTTATTGTTTAAAGTACCTAACAGATTTGCAGAGAACCCGGCACCAAACAGGAAATTCACTCTACATCCAGAAAACAAGTTTCTGAGTATGGATTTTGTATCTTCTGAAATTGTAACCTTTCCAGCATCTACTGGAATTTTAATTATTTTATCCATGATTTCCTCTTTTTCTAATACTTATTTGTGCAGACCTTTCAGATGTTCTCTTATGCGAATCGTCTCATCGAGAGCACCCACAATATTTTCGATGTGAGTAAAGGAATCAATCGTAAGTGCTTCACCCTTATGTTCCTTGAACCACTTGTCCAACACTTGATGCCCACCAATTTGATATTTCCATACTTCTTGAGAAATGCCGGTGATACGTTTATTGGCATTTAACTGGAGCACTCCATTTTTATATTTGATGGCTCCGATTTCCATATCATCAGGGGTATTGGGTTCAAGAGCTAGTTCTGCTGGGGCTTTAATTTGCATTAGATGCAGCTTTCTCAATCGCTCACCCGCAGAAACATACTCTCGATATAGTTCTTCGCTAACATAAAATTCCCCTTCGTCTCGTTCTTTCTCCGGTGTGTTGATGATTGGGACACGAGGAAAATCCCTGCAAAGATACTGTTCGCATTTCTCACAATATACAGGGTCATGTAAGATACCATACACATAATCAAATATCTCTATTGGCTCCGGCTTTTCAGACAGATATTGCGTTAATTTATTGAATGCTTCGTCGTTCAAATTGGCAGTCCAGCTTTCGCCAGTCAGTCCAGATTCAGAGCGGAGATAAAGTGGGGCAATATAGGTAATCTCGCACATAGCTGAGAACAGCCGATGGGCAATAATATTTTGTGATACAAACGGGGAAAAGAAACTTCTGGAAGTTTTGCAAAAGACCAAACCGATATTCGCTCCAATCGGGCAATTTGGTTCTGCCAGCAAATGTCCCATCGTGTTCTTTTCTCGGGGCCAAAGAACCCATCCACAAGAATTCCCAGAATAATATGTCCAACGAGAATCAAACGGACGAAATGAAATCGGAGTTATAGTGCCTCCGGACAATACATCATTTTGGATTTTCTCAGCTGTTTGTCCACGGCTAAATCTGCCCCATAAATCGAAAATATCTTTTTCCTCTGTGGCATTCTTAACAATGTCCATTCTCCTAATCAATTCAGCTTTTGTAGGAGCAATGGATGCTCCGTCATTACCAGAGACAATCCCTGTCACATTTACTGGGAACAGTTCGGCTACGCTAACACCTTTATCATAGGCTTCCTTATCATTACTTCCAAACGGGATAAAATACGCCATCTTTTGATCTAGCTTCAACTGAGAGAAAACCAGGTTGCCTTTGGCCAAGGCTTCAAATTTTGCTTTTCGAGTTCCCCAAATATCCGTGTAGTACACCTTTGCCCAATCGGTTTTTTTAGTTTTCTTGACACCAATAAACAAAGAAACCCCCTGCATAATGTCAAAGATGTTTTCATCCTTGCTTCCATCTGGAGCAGTTTCCTTTTTGTTGGCACTACCGTGAAGATTCACAATATAAATTTTATCAAAGGTTCGCAGAAGGCTACCACGCATACCTCTAAAGGTCGGATTATCTAGATATCCATTATTAGATACAAAGGCGAGGACACCTTCTTTATTCTTATCAATGATCTGTTCGGAAAAACGGAAGAATTTTACGTAGTCATCATTCAGCCAGTGTTTCTTTTCACCGAAGTCGGTTACTCCATCCGTTTCGGTCTTGTATGCTGAAATGTCGTACGGGTTTGTAGATGCTGCCAAATATGGGGGATTGCCAATAATTACCTTAATTGGGCGGCGTGTTTTCCATGTATCAGCATTATAGGCTTCCTCTGTTATAGCAGCCGAAAAATCAAACAAGGTCAATTGTTCTCCACGTTCCAAATCGGACATGGGCGGTGTCAGAGTGTTGGTCAAAAAAATGTTTGTGGGAAGCTGAGTTGTCGGCAAATGACCAAGTGTTTCATCAATGGTACGGCGAATCTTCAAGTGTGCAACAACATAGCTCGTCATCATAATCTCAAACCCAATTAAGCGGGAAAGCAAGCCGTTCTCTTGCTGAATATAGTTTTCGTAAAATACTGACCGAGCACCAGAAAAATATGTGTTTTTAATGTATTTGATAATTTCCGCACCAAAAGAGCCAGTACCGCAGGCTGGATCTAGAATGGCTACACGGGGTACGGGAATCGTCATTTCGTCTGACCACTTGTTTTTCGTTATCTTGTATGGCGCACACGGAACTTTCGCTGTAATCTGTTCGTTATTAGACAACCCACCTTCAATAGCAAAATCTTCGACCAAAATTTTATCTACAAAGGAAATCAGGTATTGCACAGCTTGAACTGGTGTGTAAAAAACGCCAAGAGATTTTCTTAATGCCGGGTCATAAAAAGTCAAAAATTCCTCGTAAAAGTGGATAATCGTATCTTTCTTCTCGTCTCTTTCCAGCAAATTAGAAATATTACAAATGCGGTACAAAGAGCATAGCTTATCAATAACACCTTCAAGGGTGGGATGTTTTCTTCCAGTTCCTGTAATATGTAAAAAGAACTGCTTGAGAAGTTCAGATTCTTCTTGTAAATATTTGATGGCCTCATACCTATCAAATGAATCCGGCGTTGTGTCATTATACCTGGCAATAAATAACCCATAAACGATAGTCTGGGCATACATATCTGCAAACTCACGAGTGTTCATTAAGGGACGAAGGTCAGATTTAATCCTGCGATATAACCCGTATAGCTCCATGAACATAGGCAACTTCTTTTGATTATCAGTCAAGAGCGGTTGCCCAGTACCATCATCTTTAAGAATACCAGAAATAATGCTGCGTATTGTACGGGCGTGCATTGCCATATACTCAGCCAGCTTAGTAGATGATTTTATTTGTGTGGGGTCACGGAGCAAAAAATCTTCTAAAAGGCTAAAAAACAATTCGATGTTGTCTTCTCTCAGAACTAGCTTTTCATCAACCAATTCCATAATTCGCAGACCGGTATACATCTCTGTATCACCTGCACGCCAAAACCGCCATTCAATATTGTCAGTCAAAATAGCGTTGCCATATCTATCAGCTTCAATCTTGATCTGAGAGAGCGCCCTTTTATCAATGCCACCAACCTTTTTAACTTCAACGCCGGCAAAAGGTTCGGTTTCTGTAACTTCTTCTTCGGTATGCCAAAGCTTGATATCAATATTTTCTCCAGATTGTCCTTTGCGTTCACCAGACAAATCACGGGCTGCACAGCCAATATCCGTAAATAAAGCCATTATTGGGGCATTATAAGATGATTCGACATTCCCGAGGCTATATGCGTCACACACTGCCTTGAAGTATTTCGTGATAATTTCTGTTATATTGGTTTTCTCCATGTTAGCCTCCTGCTTATACTCTATATAAAATCATACGAAAATCGTTCTTCCTTCTGCTTTTGCCATAGCGGACACATGGGAATTTGCAAAAACAAGGCAATATCCCATGTAGGAAAATCTGAGAACCACGACCCTATGGTGAAAGTGTTTTTCAGATTTTACATTTTTGACAGCGTGGAAACCACCCAGCTTTGAGAGGGTGGATACCATTGCTGCCAAAAATAATAGGGTATCCAAAAGGGAATATCCCCTTGGCTCTGGGTTTCCAATAGGGGCGAGCAGCATCCCTGTTGGCACACGATTTTCCGTAGGAAAGTCTAGTGTGTTATACCTTTGCTTCCGGCTGACGCGGGAAAGGGGCGGGCTTCGCCATCTGCTATGAGGGCAGATAGCGGTAGGCAGATACTTTTCTGCGGCAGTAGGACAGGCGGATTTTGTGGCACCAAGGTGACACAAATGCAGGATTTTTGAAAAGAAAAATCCGACTGGCCGGAG
>OLPI01001159.1_pt1 | contig 23920 bp, 23 predicted proteins | sample 1672361 | NCBI WGS metagenome assembly OLPI01 (sample SAMEA3136675, study PRJEB25190) | human gut metagenome
CGATTGGCCGAAAAATCTCTCGCTCACAGCTCTTGCCGATTTATTCAGAGCTTCCCTGATCTCCTTGACACGAAACACATTCCGATTTACAATATGGCGTAGCATTATTCCCCGGCATGTTACCGGGCATCAAGGAGGAAAAAACATGGTTTTGTTTGGTGCTGACCGCGTGGCGGAATATGCCCATCTCTTTATTGGGCGCACGGCACTGCTCACCGGCCCTTCCGGGCGTACCAGCAGCAATGAACCCACTTTTGACGTGCTGAAACGCTGCTGTGACCTGCGGCTTCTGCTGGCGCCGGAACACGGTGTTCGCGGCGACAAGCCCGCCGGGGCGGTGTTCGCCGACGAGGTGGACGAAGATACTGGCCTGACTGTCCGCAGTCTGTATACAAAGGAGTCCAAACGTCTGTCCGCCGATACCTTGGCGCTGTTCGATACGCTGGTCTACGACGTTGCCGACGTAGGCTGCCGGTATTACACCTTCCTCACCTCCCTGCGCTACTGCATGGAGGACTGCGCTGCCGCCGGGAAGCGGCTGGTGGTGCTGGATCGTCCCAATCCTCTGGGCGACCGGGTGGAGGGCGGTCTTCTGCGGGAGGAAGCTGCCAGCTTTGTGGGCGGCTACCCGATCCCGGTGTGCTACGGCCTGACCTGCGGCGAGCTGGCGGTGATGATGAACGAGGAGCTGGGCTGCAAATGTGACCTGCACATCGTCCCCTGCGCCGGTCTGACGCGGGATATGACCTTCCGGGACTGGGAGCATTATTGGGTGATGCCCAGCCAGAACATCCCCCGCTACGAAACGGCGCTGCTGTACCCCGGCACCTGCCTGATCGAGGGAACCAACTGCTCCGAAGGCCGCGGGACCGCCGACCCCTTCGCCATCATCGGTGCGCCTTTCATCAAGGCAGAGGCTTTTTCGAGAGCCTTCAACGCTCTGGGCTGTCCGGGCGTGGAATCCACACCGGTGTATTTCAGCCCCACGACCTCCAAGCACGAGGGCACCCTGTGCGGCGGCATTCACCTGCACATCACAGACGAAACGCTTCTGCAGCCCGTGGCCCTGGGCGTAAAGCTTCTGGATCTGCTGCGGAAAATGTACCCGGAGGATTTTCACTTCCTGCCCCCCGTTCGCGAGGATGGCAAGCCTTTCCTCTCCCTGCTTGCCGGGCACCGCGATTTTGAGTGCCTCGACTGGGATGCGGAATCGCTGCTTGCGCGGTATCGGAAGGAAAGCGAAGATTTCCGTCAGAGAAAAGCGCCTTACGAGCGTTATCCAAGGGGCTGACCGATCAGTCCCGCCCCATGGTGTGCGGTGCAAATAACCCGAAAGCCGCAATACTGAAAAAGCGCCTTCTTCATCTATCCGCAATTCTTTCTGCACTTCTTTCTTTTGTCATATCTCGGTGTCTGCAGCCAACTACCCCTCCGCACAAAAATAGGGGTTGACAAAGCATCCTGCCCATGCTATAATATGTAAGCACCTAAGGAGTGCAACAGAATATCGCGGAGTAGAGCAGTTGGAAGCTCGTCGGGCTCATAACCCGGAGGTCGTAGGTTCGAGTCCTGCCTCCGCAACCAAAATTATCCCGGATTTCGACAAGAAATCCGGGATTTTTCTAACTTTTTACGTAAATTCGCATTGGCTTCAAATTTGCTTTGGGGATAGTTTGGGGATAGCTCAAAATCAGGGGTGGGAAAAACCGAACTTTTTCATAGAAAATGGTTTTTCCGTAAATTCTGCTATTTTCTCCCCGCAAACACCCCCGCCCGGACATCCGCAGCTGTTGCTCTGGCAATGGCAATCTGGTGTGCGTAAATTGTTGCCGTTGTGTTTGCGTTGGCGTGACCCAGTTCCGCAGCTGTTGTCACCAGGTCAACGCCGTTGGCAATCATCGTAGAGGCCGCCGTATGCCGGAAGGCGTGGGGATGAATGTGGGGCAGATCATTTTGGGCACTGAAGCGATTCAGCCACGCCGTAATGTTGTCCGGGTGCATCCGGGAGCCGTCGTCCCTTACAAACACATAGGGGGTGCCTGCCCAACGGTCTCCGTTCAGCTCCTGTAGATGCTCATATTCGACTCTCCACCGCCGCAGAACCGTTAAGGTCTGCAGCGCAATTTTAATGGCACGGACAGCCCCGGTTTTGGTGGTGTCCTCATAGATGCCTCTGTTTGCGGGGTACAGCAGATTGCAGTCAATTACGATAACCCCGGTGTCAAAATTCACCCTGTCCTATTTCAGTCCCATGATTTCACCTCGGCGGCATCCGGTGTCAATGAGCAGATAGGTAATGGCTTTCCACTTGATTGGCGCTCTTTCCAGGGTATTCAAAATGTCGTTCATCTCGTCTGGCTGGTAGTAGTCCGGTGTTTTTCGCTGTACCCTGGGCGGCGTTGCCTTACTGGCGGGGTTGTAGGGGATTAGTAGTTCTTTGTCTGCCTGGCTCAAAATGGTAGAAATCAGTCGGTGGTGTTCCAGAATCGTTTTCTTTGCCAAGGGCGTTGGGTCATTCTGAACGGTGAACAGTTCCTTGCGTGTATAGCCTAGTGCCTCGGAAATTGCGTCTGCCGAAGCAAGCCGCAAGGGCTTTCCTGCGGTGGCCGCTGTGATGGTACTGGCAGCTACCCCGGCTCTACGGGACAGCTCTGCCTTAGAAATCCCTGCCCGCTTGAATTGGGTCATGAGATTTCGCTTCGCAACAGCACGACAGCTGTCCTCCCAGATGGCATTCTCGGTCATGTCCCTGTAAAAGTCATTGAGATGCTGGGGGCGAATATTACACAGCTTCAGATTGCCGATTGCCTCGTTGATCCTGGGCAGCATATCAATATACCGATCCAGGGTACTTGTTTTCACACCGATACGCTCCTTCAGCTCCAACACATATTGGGCATACTCCGAAAAGGTCTGGGTGTTGTCCAGCACATATCCATTTTTGATTTGTTCCTCAAATTTGTAGGCAGCTGCCGTGGCCTCTTTCAGCATTTGCTGGTCGCTTATATTCCGATTTGGCGGAATCCACAGCATCCGGCGCTTGATTTGCTTGCCCTCCCTGTCCAGTCCACCGGAGACGATTAGACGATAGCTTGTAACAATGCCGTTTTGATTTCGGCGTGGTTCAATAGATGGCATAATATCAGCTCCTTTCTGCGTTCAGAATACACATAACGCAGCCTTTTTTCAAAGCTGCGGCCAATTCAGATTATCACAGCCATCCACACAGTTGACCCAGCTCATCAGCTTCTCCCAGCTGATCAGATAGGTGCGCCCTACAATGCGGCAAGGAATTTTCCCGGTGCGGATAATCCGGCGAAGGGTGTACTCGCTGATATTCATTCCTTCTGCCTTGGCACGGGCTGCGGCTTCCTTGATATTCAGAATGTCTCTGTGCTGAAAATCTGTCATGCGCACCTCACCGCTCCATTGCCCGCTGGCGGCGCTTATAATCCGCTTCTACCAATTTGAGAATTGCCGCTTGGATTTCTCTTGGTGTATAGCGTCTTGGAAAGAATCGACGCAGCTCGCCGTAATCCAGGCTGATTTTTTCCATCTGGTTGGCCTTCGGCTGGCACATAATTTGCAATGCACGGTCAGCGTCCAATTCCCCGGATTGGCTCAATTTCCGCAGTTGCTGTGCCTGGGAGAGGGACGGCGTTCTGTCCTCACTCTGAATTGCCTCCAGGAGCGCATACTGCTCCTCTTGGCTCAAATAGGAAATCTCCACAGCCGGTGTCAGCGAAATTCTTCCATCATCTACCAGCGTCAAAAGCTCCGGGGTTAATTCTGTCAACCGGATATACCGATGTATCTGCCGTTCGCTGTCAGTACCCGCCTCACTGATTTGTGCGACACTCAGCTTCTCGCCAGGTTGGCGAGAAGTGCCCTGATGCCGCAGAGCATCCATTTTCAGCTTATAGGCAAATGCCTTTTCGCTGGGCAGGATATACTCCCGATGGAGGTTGCTGTCCACCAGAGCAATAGCCGCTTCTTCCCGGCTCATAGGTACGGCAAAGGCAGGAACCGTCTCGATTCCTGCCCGTTGGCACGCATATAGTCTGCGATGGCCGGAAATAACCTCATAATGTCCATCATCTAAGGGGCGGACAGTCAACGGCGTAAGAATTCCCTGAATCTGAATGTTTTCACTCAGCTGGCCCATTTCCGCATCGTCTTTTACCTGGTAGGGATTTCCCTCAAAAGGGCGCAGCTGGTTTACAGGCAGCTGCAGCACTGTTTTCTCCTTTGTTTTTATCAATCGCTTAATTCCTTTCTTAAAATTGTAAATAAAGTGGAAAGTACGTGTACCAAGTGTACCATGCGTACCGATTTGGTACACTTGGTACGGATAGTACACGTACTTTTGAGTTTGTTCTTATTTTTTCAGAAGCTGAATACCCCAAAAGCCTCTGGCAAAGCGTCCGTCGCCTATGGAGATTTTGTTGGTGTACTCCAGATTATACTGACGGCTGTTTTGCTTTAAGCAGTTGATAACGGTTTTCTGCGCCAGTGGGCTTAGAGCATTGTCCATGCACCACTGTAGATATACCGTGTAAAAATCCCTGGATGAAACCTCACTGTCCGCTTGGAACCGGAAATACCCCTCGGATTTCATGAACTCCACCAGATTATTCCCCTCCGCTATGGCAGCCTCCATATTCTCTTTCGCCTGTTGGCTCAGAGTAAAGTGAAAGTCGTTTGCCACCAGCCTCTGCAATCCCGCAAAGGCCCAGAGGAATATACCTTCTTTTTCGGTGCAAAGTCGTTGGGCCAGGTAGGGATCATCCCGCCGATCCGGTGGCCGCTCCTTTGCCTCCAATAGAATTTGTCTGCGGAAGAAGCCATAGCTTCGGTCATGGAGGGCCTGCATTCTGCCATTGCCCAGTCTCTGGCTATGATTTCTATAATACCAGCAACTACGATTTTGCAAAGCTGATCGCTGATCCTGACAATGTGGAAATCAACTTTGAAGCCTATCTGCAGGGCTTCTCTGCCAATATCAAGGAAGATGACCGTCGGAAATACTTTCAGCACTTGACGTCAAACCACGACCCAAGCTTGGGATATCATCTGATTTCTTTGCTCGCATTAGAAAATATAATTAGGGTCTATCTGAAAACCGTCAACATGCCCAAACAGCGGGTCTTTTCCGCCTGCTGTGCACCATTTTCCCTTGTAATACACAAAGTATTCCTGTGGAAAAATGGCTTCAGCAGGCGAAAAATCCCTCGCTGTTGGTCATATTCCCGGCTTTCAGATAGACCCTAAAATCTACAATTAAAAATCCGTTTACTACTTGAAAAATTTTTGTTAACAGATTATACTTAAATTAGTCATAGATCGTCGTATTTTGCGTGGTCGATAAACTGTACTTTATCATCCACCCGCACACAACTCAGACAGAAAAAATTCAGAAGAGAGGGTCATTTGATGAAGAAAAAATACTGTCATTGGTACTTGCCTGCTGTTTGTTCTTGCTCAGCGGCTAAGGAAGCGTGGGCAGCGTCATGAAAAACATCAAAGCGGGAAACGCGGATGAGGCCAACCAGCTGTATCTTGAAAAGATAGCCGGCAATTCCGAGCAGTCGTCATGAAAGCCTGTGCCTTCTCAACGGAGAAGCGCTACCAGACCGCGCAGGAGCTGCGCAGAGATTTATATGCGTGTCTCCGGCAGTATCGTGCCGAAAGGGATGCCTCGCATAAGGCCGATGGTGAGTCCGGTTAGGCGTCGAGATCAGCGCGTTAACAGAAAGGTTTCTTCCCCACACCGCAGAGAAGTGTTCGGGTAGAAAATAAACACGCTGGAGGTGAAGCGGGAAATGATATCGCTGGTTCATCCGGGGCAAACGGATTCCTTTGAATCTTTTTATGCGCAATATGCGCAGCAGGTTCATCGCTACCTGTACCGGAAAATCGGGAACGTACAGGATGCGGAAGACCTGACCGCTGATATTTTTGAATACTGCTATCGTCAATTCAACACATTTGACCCGCAGAAGGCTTCCATAAAAACATGGCTGTATGTCATTGTGAACAGCCGCTACAAAAATTATCTGCGATCCCGGCGCTGCTTTGAGGACATCGATGACTACATGGAGTTCACCGCTTCGGATGAAGCGCCTATGGAACAGGCCGCCGAAGTGGAATGCGAACGGGAACTGCTGGCCAGAGCGCTGGAACAGCTTCCCGAAAGGCAGCGCAAAATTGTTGTTCAAAAATACTTCTGTGATAAAAGCGCCGCTGAAATTGCGGAAAATCTGGGCATGACCCAGGTAAATGTTCGGGTTCAGCTCTATCGGGCGATCCAACAGATGAAAACGTTTATTCAATCGGAGACATAGAAGAAAAGAGGAAATTTACTATGGCAGAATTGTATCGGAAGTCATCTTTGGAGCGGATCTCTTCCCCCGATCAGCTGGACACCATGCTGAAGATATCTTCGCCCATGTCCTGGCTGGCTTTGGCGGGAGCAACGCTGATCGTGGTTGTAACGCTTGTCTGGGCGTTCATTGGACGAATCCCCATGACTGTGACGACCACCGGCATTGTGACCAGCCCGGACAGCACCAACGCGGTTTACTCCAACACAGCGGGCACCGTGACCAACGTGTTTGTAACGCAGGGCGATAAGATTTATGAAAATGATGTTCTCATGGAGGTCAAAACAGACCGGAACGAGACGGTTCAGGTTTTGTCCGATCAGGTTGGCTATGTAAGCGAGATCGTCGCCCCGGAGAGCAGCACCATCACCCCCAACAGCGAAGTCCTTCGCCTTTCTCCCAGCACGGACAGCCGTCAGGTGGTGGTGTGCTATGTTCTGACCACGGACGCCCAGAAGATCAAGCGCGGGGACACCGCCTATATCTCCCTGTCTGCTTCTGACAGCAAAAGCTATGGACATATGGTAGGCCGGGTCATCAATATCGACGCCGGTGCGGCCTCCCAGAACGCTCAGAAACAGGTCCTCGGCAGCGAAAACAATCTGGATAAGAACTTTTCTTCTGATGGAAAGGCGGTTACCGCCGTTACCTGCGAGCTTTATCCCAGCAGCAGTTCCGTAAGCGGCTACTTCTGGTCAAACACCAAGGGCGATCAGCTGATGGTCAATAACCGGGATATATGCAGTGTCAAAATCATTACCAAGCAGGTAAGACCCATTGAAAAACTGTTTGAGAAACTGTTTGATCTGTGGGAGGGGGGCAAGAAATGAGCAGCTATGCAAAAACGCCCACTGTCTTTCAGATGGAAGCAACGGAGTGCGGTGCGGCATCGCTGACCATGATCTTTGCCTACTACGGGAAGCACCTGCCTTTGGAGAAAATGCGGATCGAAACCGGCGTATCCCGGGACGGCTGTGTGGCAGGCAATATCATGCGCGCGGCGAAGAAATACGGCTTTGAATGCCACGGCTATCGAAAAGAGCTGGACGGGCTGATGAAGCTGCCGGTCCCCTCCATTATCCACTGGAACTTTAACCACTTTGTTGTTTTTGAGGGCATCAAAGGAAAGTATGCCTACTTGAATGATCCGGCTGTCGGTCACCGGAAGCTTACCATGCAGGAGCTGGACGAGGGATTTACCGGCGTCGTGCTGACCTTCGCGCCGGCTGCCGGTTTCCAGAAAGAGAAAAAGCAGGGAACGTTCCTGCCGTTCCTGAAGCAGCGGCTGAAGGGCAGAGTCGGCGTCCTCGCAAAGCTTGTATATATCGGCATACTGCTGTTTTTCCCCGGCCTTATCCTGCCGGTTCTGTCCCAGACATTTATTGACGATGTGCTGTGCAACGGCTATCGGGACTGGCTGACCAAAATTCTCGTATTTATGGGAAGCTGCATATTGTTTAAGGTTTTCCTTTCCTATTACCGCAGTATGCTTTTACAGAAGCTGAAAAGCGTCATGTGTACCATTTCCGGCACAAAATTCCTGACGCACATGTTCCAGCTGCCCATCACCTTTTTTGACCAGCGCTATACCGGCGATCTGGTCTCCAGAATTCAGAACAACAAAGATGTGGATGATTTTCTGGCAGGCGACTTTGCGGAAACCTTCCTGAACATCCTCATTGCCCTGTTTTATCTGGTAGTGCTGTTCCTCTACAGCTGGCAGATGACGATCGTAGGCATTGTCAATGTGGCACTGTGTGTAGCGATCGTCGTGCTCAGCAATAAAACTGTGGCGGAATCCTCCGTAAAAATGCAGATGACCGGCGGCAAGCTGTACGGCGCGGTCTGCGCGGGGCTGACGATCACGGATACCATCAAAGCCTCCGGTGTTGAGGCGGAATACAGCGCCCGGATTCTGGGTCATCAGGCAAAGAATGCGGCACTGGACCAGAAGCTGAACCGGTTTCAGCAGCTGGTTGGCAGCATCCCGGATGCGGTCGGCAAGCTGTCCGACGTGGCGCTGCTGCTGATCGGCGGCTATCTGGTCATTCGGGGCGATCTGACAATGGGTATGCTGACCGCCTACAATTCCCTGTTTGATTCTTTCTGCCAGCCGATCAACTCCGTTGTGAATTTTATCCGCAGCCTTCAGGTCACAAAATCCAACATCCGCCGGGTGGAGGACATCGAAAAATATGACGTTGACCCGAGCTATCTGGTGGAGCAGGCAGGCTCGTCAACAGGCGGCAAGCTGTCCGGAAGAGTGGAGTTGAAAGACGTGAGCTTTGGCTACAGCCGTCTGAAGCCTCCGCTGATCGAAAACTTTCATTTTGTGCTGAACAGCGGCGAGTCCATCGCGTTTGTCGGCGCGTCGGGCAGCGGAAAATCCACGATATCCAAGGTGATCAGCGGCCTGTACCGCCCCTGGCAGGGGCAAGTCCTGATGGACGGGAAGCCAACCGATGAAATTCCAAAAGCAGTCATGAACGCCAGCGTATCCACTGTCAGCCAGAAGATCACGCTGTTCTCCGGCACCATCCGGGACAACCTCTCCATGTGGAATCCGGCTGTTTCGGAGGCGGACATGGAGCAGGCCGCGAAAGATGCCTGCATTTACGATTTTATTATTCGCCAGAGCGGCGGGTTTAACTACATGCTTACGGAAAATGCGGCGAATCTGTCTGGCGGACAGCGGCAGAGAATGGAAATTGCCAGAGCCCTTGCAACCAATCCGACGATTCTGATCATGGACGAGGCCACAAGTGCGCTGGACCCCATTGTGGAAAAGCAGGTGCTGGACAATATCCGGGCCAGAGGCTGTACCTGTATCGTCGTCGCGCACCGGCTCAGCGCCGTGCGGGACTGCAACGAGATCATTGCTATGGCAAACGGTAAAATCATTCAGCGGGGCACCCATAAGCAGCTGCTGGAGCAGGATGGATTTTACCGTACTTTCGCCAATGCGTGACGGAGGGTCGATATGGCAAATCAATTTGATATAAAACTGGAGGAGCAGTCCTCACAGCTAACCCAAATCCAACTGCAGAGTCCCCACGCGCTGCTGACTGAAAACATGAACGACGCCTACCGGGTGGTTCAGGGTGGTGTGATCGTCTATCTGGTTCCCGTAAAGAAAGGCAGCATCGAACGCAGGAAAAGAATCGCGGAACTGAATAAAGGCGACATTTTTCCCTCCTACGCCTACCGGAACGAGGCCTTTGACGTCTGGAAATTCCTTGTTGTCCCGAAGTCCGGAGAGGCAGAGCTGGAGCTTCTGGAAAATGGCAGCACCAAGCCCCTGAAACGGAATTTTATTCACAAATGCGGCATCCCCAAATTGGAAGAAGAGGGCTTCGAGCGCTGTCTGGAGGAGTTTTATTTAGGGCAGTCCCTGAAGGACGAGGGCTTTATCGTCCACTCGGAGATCGCCAAAAAAGTGGTATCCGGTCAGACAGCTGCCACCATTATCAGCATTGCGGAATCCGCGGAGGAAGCGCCGGTTCAGGGTTCCAATACCTACCGGGTCATTGCTCAGGGCTGCAAGGCCGTCGGAATCGAGGTGGCGTCGGAGGCACGCATACTGTCCTGCTGCGGCGCGAAGATGGCCGTTCCGGACGTGGCAAGAATCTCCAATTTCACCTGTCGGGAAGTGGTTCTGGAGCAGAAGTGGTATCGTCAGGAGTGCGGTGTGCTTTTGGGCACTCTGGATGACGCGCTTGTTGCGCTGTACCGGAAGAAAGGCAAATCATACGTCCTTTATGACGGGGAAAAAGAAGTTCCGATCACTGCCGAAATCGCCGAAAAGATATCCCCGAAAGCGCACAGCATCGGGAGAGCTTTGCCCAGAACCAGACTCACAGGAAAAGACCTGCTCCGGTTCTGCAAAAAGAGCATTCCAAAAAAGAGCATAGTGGCTCTGGCGCTGCTGGGACTGGCAGGCACTCTGATCGGTATTCTTCTCCCCACGCTGAATCAGAAAATCTATGATGAATATATTGCCCTGGGTGATTTCGGCATGGTCATCCAGCTGTGTGTACTGATCGGTAGCTTTATGCTTGGCAATGTATTTTTCAGCATGGTCAAAAAGCTGACGGAATATGGCGTTTCCTGCCATGTGAATTACGATCTGCAAAACGCGGTTTACTGGCGTATCTTCCAGCTGCCGGAGAGCTTCTTCCGAAGCTACGACAGCGGTGATCTGGCGCAGCGGCTGGGGCAGGCCGGTTCCTCTGCGGCGCAGGTGGTTTCTCAGGTTACCGGCGCCGGATTCGGTATGGTCTTTTCCCTGTTTTACCTGTGGCGAATGATCAAATATTCCGGGAAACTGACCGTGTGGGCGCTGATCATGTCATTGGTCTTCGCCCTGCTGAGCTACTTTCTGGAGACCCGTTCCCTGCGCTACGAGACATTACAGGCAGATACCAGCGGCAAGGCTGTCGCGAAGCTGTATCAGTATCTGGGCGGCGTGGACAAGATCCGTATGGCCGGTGCGGAAGAACGGGCTATTCTGGAATACCTGATTCCTTTTACGCAGGAGCAGAAATACGAAATTCAGGGAAAACGGATCACAGCAGTTTCGGAAGTTCTGTCCGACGTTTCTACCTATCTGTTCTCCATGATTCTGTATTTTGTAATCATCAAGAAAAATCAGGATATTTCCGTTGGTAATTTCATGGCCTTTAGTTCCGCCTTCGGGACCTTCTCCTCGGCGCTGATACAGCTGATAAGCGGCTGTATGACGATATTCCGCCTGAAACCGATATACACACGCCTGAAGCCAATTTTTGACACCCAGCCGGAGGATGACGAGCAGAAGCAGATCGTCCAGTCTCTGAGCGGCAGTATTGAACTGGAGCACGTGAGCTTCGGCTACAGCCCGGAGGCCGGAAATGTGTTGAATGACATTTCCCTGCAGATTCATCCCGGAGAGTACGTCGCGATCGTCGGGCCTTCCGGCTGCGGAAAATCCACCCTTCTGAAGCTTTTGCTGGGCTTTGAAACCCCAACGCAAGGGAAAATTCGCTACGACGGCAAGAGCCTGTCCGGACTGGATGCCCATTCCCTGCGCCGGAACCTGGGTGTTGTTCTGCAGGACGGCAAGCTAATCGCAGGCAGCATCTACGATAACATCACGATCACCTGCCCGAATCCGACCATGAAAGCGGTAAATGAGGTGATCGAAGCAGTAGGATTGAAAGCGGATATCGACCAGATGCCTATGGGCGTCCAGACGGTATTGAGCGAGTCCGGAAATACCATTTCCGGCGGCCAGCAACAGAGAATTCTCATTGCCCGCGCTATCATGAATAAGCCTCAGGTTCTGTTCTTTGACGAAGCCACCAGTGCTCTGGACAATCTGACTCAGGCCAAGGTGTGCCAGAGTCTGGACGACATGCATGTGACCCGGGTCGTCATCGCCCACCGGCTCAGCACGATTCAGAACTGTGACCGGATTCTGGTGTTCAACAACGGGCAAATTCAGGAGGAAGGCAATTTTGAAAGCCTGATGGCGCAAAAAGGACTGTTCTACAATATGGCGAAACGCCAGATCGCGGAGGAAAACTGATGAGTTTCACAACAGAAATGAAAGAAGATCAGATGATCTTAACGGAAAACGGCGAAACATTGTGCTGGCTGAAAGAGACTTTGTCCCAGGGACATGCTCTGGTGGAGCTGGGCGGAAAACTGCGGGGGGATACCGCCTATGTATTTCTGGATGAGCTGAACGCGCTCGCCTCCGTAAAAATGGATATCACGCTGGATTTGAATCAGGTGGAGTATTTGTCCAATGCCCACATTCAGGCCATGCGGGTGGTGCAGCGTTCCGAAGACCAGAAGGGAAAGGAACTGGTACTGAAGAATCTGTCCGCGGCCGCCAAGTCCGCGCTGGATTCCGTTGGCGCGTCGGCGCTGTTTGATATCCGCTGAAAGGAGGGAATTTCATGAAGTGCAGAGCAAAACCATATCTGGGTTCTGAACCCTTTGTGTTTTTCAGCTATTGTCATAAGGACAGCCCGCGCGTATATCCGCTGATCGAGCAGCTGACGGCATTGGGCTATCGGATCTGGTTTGACGACGGGATCGGTATCGGAGACGAATGGCCGGAAGTTATTGCGAAAAAGCTGGAGGAGTGCACTCTGTTTCTGGTAGCCATAACCCCGGATTACTGCCGTTCCCACAACTGTAAAAACGAAATGACCTACCAGGTGGAAGATCAGAAGCCCATGCTTCCGCTGATGCTGGAGGATTTCCCCCTGAGCGGCGGAATCCGGCTGCAGCTTGCGGGGACGCAGTACCTGCGGCTGTTTGAGCATCCCCAGTCGGATTGGCCGGGGCGGGTTGCCGCTTCCGGGATGCTGGAAGCGTGCAAAGGCGCTCCCATTCCAATCGCAAGGCCAGAGCCGGATCCGCTTCCGAAGACGGAACCCAATGCAGAGCTGAAACCGGCCCCAGTTTTAGTCCCATCCCCGGAGGCTCCGCTCAAAGAAGCCCCATCCCCGGAACCGCCCGTCGAGCGCCCCCGGCTGTTGGCGGTATGTATGGAAAGCGGAAAGGTGCTCTTTGACCGGCAGGGTCAGCTTGTACTTACCCCGGGGCAACAGGAACCCGGGCCGGTAGTAACCGTGTCGGACGGCGAGATTTTAATAGAAAATCTGGGGCAGCAGGACGTGTCCGTGGAAGACGCGCCGTTGGCAGCCGGGAAACAGGTAAAAATTCCCTTTAGAAGTCCCATACGTACGAATACAGGAACCTACCTGCCATTTCAGCATTCGGATGCCGAGATACTGCGGCAGGCTGCCGCTCTGCGGTTTTTGCAGGCAGATGCCACGGCAGAAATGCGTTTGATTCTCTCGGATGCCCTGCATCTGGGCAGAAATGAGCCATGGAAGCAGAACGTTCTGTCAGACCGCAGGGTCAGCCGCCACCACGCGGACATCTGCCCGGATGCGGAAAGCGGAAAAGTCACGATCAAAGATTTCTCCAGAAACGGCACTTACGTCAACGGTAAGAATCTGACAGCCCCCGCAGAACTGAGCGGCGGCGAGGAGATTCGCTTAGGGCATGATTTCTTCCATTACCATGCGATTCCGTTGGATTTCAGCGATGAGGAAAATGAGAAAATCTACGATCAGGCCGTCGCCCTTCTGAGCCACGACAGGATACCCGAAGATCTGATGCAGGCGGAGCGGCTGTTCGCTCAGCTGGGAGCCTTCCGGAACTGCGGTATGATGCAGCTGCGCTGCAAGGAAAAGCTGGAAATCCTCCGGCAGGAAAAGCAGCGGCAGCAGGAAGCGCTTTACCAGCAGGCCCTGTCGGACATGAGAAGCGGGGCATATGCCGCCGCCCGGGAAAAGTTTGGTCGGCTTCAGGGCTACAAAGACGCCGACGCAAATTTGGCGAAGTGTACGAACTTCATCGCCATGGCGGACGATGGAACGGTGGTGGACAGAAACGACCAGACGGTCTCCGCGGACGATGCGGATGACGACGGAGAAAAAACCATTCGGGTCAAGCCCCAGTTCTCAATGAAAGAGCAGCTTCTGATCGTGGAACTCGGCACAGGTGAAATATTCCGCGGAAAATATCAGTCCACCATCATCGGCAGAAAAATCAACCAGTGCGACATCCCCTTCCCGGACAACAGCTGCATGAGCCGCCGCCACACGGAGCTTTTCACCCTGAACGGCGCGCATTACGTCCGCGACTGCAATTCCTCCAACGGAACATCCCTGAACGGGCAGACGCTGGAACGGGGTCAGACCGTAAAAATCGGGGACACCGCGCTTCTGAGTCTGGCGGGGACCCGGCTGCTGGCTGTCTTTGATGAGCAGGCCGCCCGGCTCCAGAGTCAGGAGAATCTGGTTTATCTGGAAGATACGGAGACGAAAGCGCTGATTCTCGGAACCGACGAGCACCAGATCCTTCAGGCGGAGGACCCGGAGGCTACCGTTATCAATGGCGCCGACATCAAGCGGGACTGCGCCTCGTTCTGGCAGGACGAGCACGGCGCGTGGCTGGAGCCGGAAGTAGACGACTGCGTCAAAATAAACGGGCGGATACTGGATCTCGGAGAGCCGGCCGCGTTGGCGGACGGCGACAATGTGCGCATTGGGGCCAGCAGCTACCGCTTCCATTCGGTTCGGCTTATTTCTCTGTAAAACGCGAAATCAAGGAAGGGACGATCTATGAAAAAAAGATTGCTTGCGCTGACGCTGGCCGGGGCCTTGCTGCTTTCCGGCTGCAGCGGTCTGAAAACCCGCCAGCCGGATGAAGACGCGCTGCCGGAGCTGGAGTATACCCGGCCGGAAAACGAGAAAATCGAAAACCGGGAGTCCCAGAAGACTCTGAAAAGTCAGGGAACCCTGTCTGACGGCTCCGACTATATTCTCTACGCCAACAATGAGCTGGAGATCAGCGGCGACGTTCTGACCAGCAAACTGAAATCCGAAAAGCCTCTTACGGAAGCTCTGAAGGACGTCACCGTTCTGACGCTGAATGTGAAGGAGATCGGAGAAGAGACCTGCGGGGATCTTTCCATGATCCAGTCGGTGAATCTGGGGCCGGATGTGGCATCCATCGGCGACAGCGCGTTCTCCAAGTGCAGCGCATTGGGTACGATCCAGTTCCCGGCGTCCGTGGAGGCCATCGGGGATTATGCCTTTCAGGGCTGTACATCCCTCTGGAGCGCGGACATTCCCAGCACCGTCACCAGCATGGGCGCTTATGTTTTCACCGGGTGTGACTCTCTCCGGGCGGTGAAAATCGACACGGACGTCTGTGAATCCACCTTTGCCGAGTGTACGGCGCTGCGGGACATCACCTTTCAGGATAACTGCCGCATCATCGGCGAGTGCGCTTTTCAGGGCTGCAGCGGCCTGCGGAACCTGTATCTTGGCACCAACATTGAGCGCATCGAGCGTCAGGCATTTTCCGAATGCGAAAAGCTGAGCTACATTTACTTCAACAAAAATCTGCAGTACATCGGCCATCTGGCCTTCGCCGGCGTGCAGAGCCTGAGCAAGGTAGAGTGGGAAGACAAGCTGGCCTATCTTCAGGTAACGCGGGAGGAGGACTATTCCAAGCAGTCGAATCTGTCCAACTTCTTCCCGAAATTCAAAAAAGAAGATTGATTTTTTGTAACATTCCGGATTGTACTGTGTATCTATTGTTGTAAGACGTTTGCGGCAGGTGGGATGAAAGGGCAGGGTGGTTGACAGCTGCTATTTTCACAAAAAACAATTTTAGTGTAACACACGCGGAAAACCCGTGTATACAATGATGTCAGGCAAAAAGCACACAAAAACAAATAAACATGGAGGATGCAAAATGAACACCGAATTATTTGAAAAGCTGAGCGCGCTGGAGGGCGATACCCAGTTGGCCGAGGCAATCGCGAATGTCAAGGCAGTCCCGGAAATGGTCACGCTGTTGACGTCACATGGTATTCCTGTCACCGAAGACGACATCAATGACCTGCTCAAACCGTCGGATGAGCTGTCGGAAAACAGTCTGGATTCTGTTGCCGGTGGCTGCTGGATTAACATTGGCTTTTTCCATGGATTTTATCACGGCTGCGGTAACGAAACACAATATGAAAAAGGCGGCCCGCTGTATAGTCTGGGCTTCTGGGCAGGGAAGCAGATCTGCCATCCTTTTGGCTGGTAAACAGTACCCAACCTGTAAAACAGAAGAACTTCTTAATTCACAGCATCTGACAGGACATTGTGTACAAAACAGCAAATTTATATGAAACGGGCAGCTGAAGAAACGTACAGGGCTGTTTCAAACGTGTTATAAAACAGCGGCACACCGCTGCTGTACCCACTTTTTACGAAAGGAGGAACCGATCATGGAAGAAAAGTTGAATGAGCTGATGGAAAACCCTTCGTTCCAGGAGGCATTTTCCAAGACAGCTTCTGCCGAGGAAGCTTCCGCGCTCTTTGCACAGCACGGAATTCAGATCACTCCGGAAGAGCTTATCGCAGCGCTTACGCCGCCGGAAGGAGAACTGAACGAAAGCGAGCTGGACGGAGTTGCAGGAGGATGTGGATGGTGTGTTATTCTTAGACGGATCGGTGAGCTGTTAGGCCCGATACGGCCATGGTGGTGGAACCGCCGGTAAGGATGTAGCTGTGTGAAAGGAGAAACAAATGCACATGGACGAGAATGTTGAACCGCTTGTTGAAAATGACGACCTGATGGATCGTCTGGCTGCATCCAATTCCCCGGAAGAGCTTGCAAGCTTGCTGGAAGCCAATTCCCTTGTATTGGAAGATGGTTTGAGCATTGAAAAGGCTTTTGAGCTTTTAAAGAAGCAGGCAAATGGTGAATTGGATGCCGCAGAATTGAACTCCGTCAGCGGCGGCATGAAATTGGGCTTCACTGCAAAGTCCGGATTGGTAAGGCTTTGACTGTATGAAAGGAGGACACAAACATGGAGTTTGAAAACCTGATGCGGGACCGCGAGTTCTGCGAAAAGTTGGAAAATGCCGAAAATGACGACGTTATTATCCAGCTGTTTGCAGAAAAAGGCATCGATGTGACCAAAGAGCAGCTTGCCGAAGCAAGGGAAATGGTCAACCATGGGGACGAGCTGGATGAGGAAATGCTCGACAAGGTTTCCGGTGGCTTTGGTGCTGTAATGGCGTCACTGCTTATCATTTCCTTATATCTGGTTTTCAGGGCATCATTGGCACGAGACCAAGCAAAACGAGGACGTAAAAAATAAAAAGTAAAGGAGAAACGAATATGAATACCGCAGAATTGAAAGATGTTGTTTTGAGCAAGGTGCCTGCTGACCAGCAGGCAGAACTCAAGTTGCAGTTGGAGAAGCCTGAGGTAGAGGAAGCTCTTGAAAAGCTGGTAGCGTTGAGCAGCAATCAGGAGTTCCTTGCCAAAGCGATCAACGCTAAAGACAGTGCCGAATTGAAGAAACTGGTCAGCGAAAACGGCATTGAGCTGGACGATGCAGGTGCTGAAGCGGCGTTTGAAAACATTCGTAAGGAGTGCGACGCAGAACTTACAGAAACTGACCTGGACCAAGTTGCCGGTGGCTTTTTCACAGAAATGGTAATAATCGGAGTAGTTGCAGGTATCGTCATTGGAATTTCCGCCACTTTTGCATGGTACGTATACCGGAACGCAACCCAAAAATGCAAGTAAGGAGAATATAATAATGGAAAACAACGAAGCTATGGTCCAGCTTAATAAGCTGCTTGAAGACGACTCTTTCAATCAGAGTGTAGTGGATGCGACAAACGCGGAAGAAATCAAAGAATTATTTTCCCAGAAAGGCTTTGAAATTTCTGTGGAAGACGCTGAAAAAATGCTGTCTCAGCTTTCGAGGATTAAGAATGGCGACACATTGACCGAGGAGGACCTTGATCAGGTCAGCGGAGGTAGTGTTAGTTTGGTTCTCTTTTGTGTCGGGGCAGGTCTTATTGCTTTACCCATTGCGGCCGTTGTGTTTGCGATTGGCAAATGGTATGTCGATAAGCATTGCCGTTGAGTTATTGCCCAAAACTTGATTTACAGTTCCCTTTGGGTTTCCCCGCTTCCCCCTCCCCGCATAAGTAGCAGCGGCGCAAAACTACTACCTTTTGCAGCACAACTCCTAACGCAGACCCGATTTTTTGGGCCTGCGTTAGACTCGTTCCATGAGACACAGTGTCTCAAGCAAAATACTTTATACTATACAGAAGGGTATCTTCTCGGCGCCCTCGCTTTTCACGCAGCCGGATAGCACGGTTTCCTGTAACATCGGATAGAACCGCGTGTATACACTATATATCCATAAAGCTGTGCTGTCCCACAGCTGTGAAAAGTTCCGTAAACGAGAAAGGAGAGAACATGGATGGCCTTTACACTCCAAGCCGCGTGCCTCAGCCATATCGGCAACAGGCGCGGCAATAACGAAGATAATTTCTTCTTCAACGGCATCTGCCTCGAGGAAGAACACACAAGCACCCATGACCCGCTTCTGATGGAGCGGGTGCTGCAGGAGGATGTCTGCCTCGGGGTGTTTGACGGCATGGGCGGCGAAAACTATGGAGAACAGGCCTCCTTCACCGCCGCCTCGGAAATGCAGGCTCTGACCGGGAAGCCGAAGCTGTTTTACCAGTCCGGAGGAAAATATCTGGGCAATCTGGCGCTGGCGCTGAACGACGCCGTATTCCGCCGGGCGCAGGAGCTGATGACCAGCCGGATGGGAACCACCATGGCGGCGCTGTATTTTTCCGGAAACCGCGTCTATGTCTGCAACGTGGGCGACAGCCGGGTCTACCGGCTGCGGGATCATGTGTTCGCCCAGCTGTCTCAGGATCATGTATCCAAGCGCGTCCCGGCGCCGGGGCGGAAAGCGCCCCTGACCCAGCATCTGGGCATGAACCCGGAAGACGTGCGCATCGAGCCGTTCGTCATCAAGGACTCCATGCAGAGCGGCGACATCTACCTGATGTGCAGCGACGGTCTGACGGATATGGTGGACAATCTGGCGCTTTCCGATATCCTGTCCAGATCGGAAAATCCGGAACAGTGCGCCCTGAATCTTCTGCAGGCGGCGCTGGACGGCGGCGGAAAAGACAATATTACCATCATCGTCTGCCGGATTCAGGAAACATCCTTGCGATAACAGGCGCGGAAGGGAGGAACAGAGCATGGCAAGTCGATTCACGGATGTTGTATGGCCCGGCTGGGAAGTCATCCGCAAGCTGGGTGTAGGCAGCTTCGGAGGCGTGTACGAAATTCAGCGCACCCTGCCGGACGGTCAGGTTGAAAAAGGCGCACTGAAAAAGCTGACGCTTCCAAGAAATCCGGATGAAATTGAAGAACTGCGTTCCAATCAATTTGACGAGGCAAGCATCACCGCGCACTTTACCAACCAGCTGAAAAATCTGGTGGGCGAGTACGGTATGATGAAGCGGCTCAGCGGCTGCCCCAATATCGTCCACAGTCTGGATCTGCGCTATGTTCAGCACGAGGACGGCATCGGCTGGGATCTGTATATCCGCATGGAGCTGCTGACTCCGCTGAAGAAGGTACTGCCCACGGAATACAGCGAACAGACTGTTATAGCCATAGGAAAAGACCTGTGTGCCGCCCTGACCGCCTGCGAAAAAGAACACATCATCCACCGGGACATCAAGCCGGAAAACATTCTGGTCTCCGAGGACGGGGTTTTCAAGCTGGGGGACTTTGGTGTCGCGAAGATAGCCATGGAAAATGGCACCGGCACGGTTACCGGTACGACCGGCTATATGGCTCCGGAGATCTCCAAACATGAGGCCTATGGCCCAACGGTGGACATTTACTCTTTGGGCATGGTTCTCTACTGGATGATGAACGAGCGGACACTGCCCTTTCTCCCCATGCCGCCCCAGATTCCTACCGCGATGCAGCATCAGGAGGCATCCAGCCGCCGCTTTCGCGGAGAAGCTCTGCCCGCGCCGAAAAACGGCAGTGAGGCACTGAAGCAGGTGGTTCTGAAAGCCTGCGCCTATCATCCGGAAGACCGCTACCAGACCGCTGACGAAATGCTGAGCGATCTGACGGGCTGTACAAGCAGCACTGTGTCAGAAAAGGCGGACACGGAATCCGCCAGACCAGATGAAAAAATCTCCGAAAAGAAACACGGCAGGAAAAAGCTGCCGCTCAAGCCCATTTTCGCGGCGGCTGCTGTACTATGCATTGCCAGCGCTGTCCTGCTTTTTATTCAGAGAAAGAAACCCGTTCCCGCACCCGAGGCAACAGTCCAGTCGCTGGCAGCAGAGGCCGCAGAAGAAACGACTGTGCCAGAGGCAACCGTAACAGCGGTGGACGAAACGGTTGATGATCCTGTTCTTGAGCTGAAGCTCTTCCCGGATGACAGCGCAAGCTTTTCAGATGTACGGCATGATACGCCGCTGATCAAGGAGCGCATTTACGCTTTATCCGCTGCTGCCAAGATCAGTATGAATGAGGAGACCGGGGAAATCGACGCGGCGATTCCGATGTCGGATATCGGATATGAGAACGATATCGAGAGTGTCCTGCGGGCAACAATCAACCGGAAGCAGGAACTTTACCTCATAAGATACGTCAGTCGCTACGAGTACATGTATGACGACAAAGATGGGGCCATCAGCCGGGAAGATATTACGGATGTATACCAAACGACAGTCGGCGAAATGAATCAAAAGCTGCGCATGCCTCTGGAAGTGGAGGATTACCGCGGCGAACCGCTTATTCTGGAAGGAAGCCAGCCCTGCATCTGCCTGACGCTGACTCAGGACCGGGTTGACAAATTATACAACGAGTTTGACAGGGACGGAACAGATACATTTGGTTTTGATGTGTCCATGAACTACAGCGTATTCTTCCCCTATACCTATCGAGCCTCCGATGGTCTGACGTTTGTTATGGTCGCGTCCGGTTGGAAAGAAGAAAACCTCACCAGAGCCATTACCTATGGTCTGAGCCACGATGTCTTAAACAACGGATATTCTTTCCAGTACGCTGTCGTACCGGAGGCATATTGGGAGACAAGAGAATCCGGAACGTACTTTGGCCAAAAGCAGTGCGAATTTCAGGAACTGAAGGATCCTGACAACACTGTTTCCATTCGACTCCAGATATCCAATTACTCAGACGTTTCCGATTCCCTGATTGAAGAAGCCATCCGGCAGATGAAGGACAGGATGGATATCATTGGGACTCCGTATGCCTTTGGCATGGATATACAAAGTGAGGACACTGCCGTGATCCGCACAAACCCGGAGCGTCTGAGTGCCGATATGTTACAATTCTTCAGCGACTCTCCATCACTGCAGCTGGCATACTCTTCAGAAATTCCCACATGGGATATGAACGTAAAAAGTGTGGAGATCGTACCGATAGGAGGCAACGGAAATATTGGCCTGCAGGTTCAGTATACCGATGCGGCAGCTGTAGAAGAGCTGACATCCAAGTTGAGATGGAGAGACGACAAAACCCTGAGTTACGGCTGGTATGATGATCCACTGGTGTCTGCGCAGATCACCTCGACGATCACGGAAGACACACTTCTCTTCACCCAATTTCCGATGCTTGGAGCAGACAGTATCGATGAGCAATACCGCTACATTCTGGAGTTGATCGCCTACAACCTTCAGGCCGAACGAACCCGTGCATACACTTATTCCGCCGATTACAAGTTCAACAGCGACAGTGCGCATTTTGGACTGTCCAGGTTGACTGCGGAGGATGAAGAAATCATTCGTTATATTCAGGAAAATTATCCGGAATTTGAGGTTTGGACGGACGACGAACGCAGCAAATACCTATATGTATCCATGAAGGCAGAAATCGGGCCGAAGTTCTATTATGCCTGCTTTGATCAGATTGAGCAGATTTTTAAAGACTGCAAGTTGGATGACAGTGATCTGGATGGAGCAGTATTTTACTTAATCGAAGAAACGGGCGATCAGCGCTGCCGTCTGGTATTCACAAGATTTTCTCGGGATACCTACATGAGTTGCACCGGCAACTGCAAGGGATATCTTCTGGATGGATATACAGATGAATTTTCAAAGACTGCGTCCTGGCGGCCGTTCTTCCAGAAGAGGTCGTTCGAGATGTACACTGCCTGAGGTTCGGCTATGCGAAAAAATGAATTTGACGATCTTTTGAATTGCTATCCCCAGCTTCGTCTTCCGATCTCATGGGAGACGAAAACCTCTGCGCAATATAAAGACGCGGTACTGCGAGGGCGGCCAGTGACGACCGCCCCCTGCGTCGTGTTCTGCGCGGAGGACAATCTCCTGGAGGAAAAAACCGCCTTCGGGTCGGTGCGTCTCTGGAAAATCACCCACCGCGAGCAATTCGAGCGCGCTGTTCAGGCGCTGGCATACCGCTGCGAGCCAAGAGAAATTCCCAGAGCCGTGGGCGCGCAGTACATCGGCGGGCTTGCCAACTGGGAACGAATCCGAAAGCACAAATGTTCCTATCTTGCGTCCGGCGGAACAGACTGGAACGCGGAATTCCGCCGGTACACGCAGAACAAAGAAAATTATACGGACAGCCTGATTCTGTTGAGTACAGGCTATTACAGCGGCCTCTCCCCGGAGGAAGTGGGACTTCCCCCGGAAATATGGAAAGAGGCCTCCGGAGAAATCCGGAAATACCATGAATTGACCCATTTTATCTATCGAAAATGTTACCCGGGAGATATTCAGGTGATTCGGGATGAGGTTCTGGCGGACTGCGTCGGCATGTGCGCCGCTTTTGACCGCTATGACGCCAGCCTCGCCAGAAAGCTTCTGGGTTTGGATAACGGTACTCTGCGTCCGGACGCCCGGCTGCGGCACTACGTCCCGGAGGATGTCCTTCCTCAGGCAATGAACGAGGCAGCGCTGTGGATCAACGGTCTGGAGAAACTATTGAGCCGGGTCCCCGATTTGTCGAAAAGGCAGAGAGAATCCCTGTGATATAGGGTATGCGCTCCTGAAAAAGCGCGGAATTGGAGGAAACCAAATGAACTTTGATGTGGCTTGCTACTCGGAACAGGGCGGACGCCCTGTCAATGAAGACGCTGTTTTCGCCGCCGGGACGCCGGGGACGCTTCTGGCCCTCGTTGCGGACGGTCTGGGCGGCATGGGACACGGAGACCTTGCCTCAAGGGATGCCGCGGAACACCTCTCCCGCCTTTCCGCGCACCCTGTAGACGAGGACATGCTCTGCGGTGCGATTCAGGAGGAAAACCGGCGCATCTGGGACATGCATACGGACGGAAATCAGATGATGACGACCGTGGCAGTGCTCTGGGCGGATGGAACGGAAGCTTTTGCCGCCAATGTGGGGGACACAAGGCTGTACCAGTTCCGGAACGGGCAGGTCGCATTTCAGACCATCGACCACAGTGTCGCCCAGCTGTCCGTTTTTTCCGGAGAGATCACGCAGGCGCAGCTCCGGGGCTACGCCGGGCGGAACCATCTGCTTCGGGCGCTGGGCGCGGAGGAAGAAGTTCAGGTGGAACTGAATGATTTGGAAATACAGCCGGGAGATCGGTTTTTGCTGTGCTCCGACGGCTTTTGGGAATTGATTCTGGAAGAGGAAATGCTTTCCTGGGGCAGAGAAGACACGGCAGCGCAATGGCTGGAACGGATGAAAGCGCTGGCCGTCAGCCGCTGCGGCGCTCAGGGAGACAACCATTCTGCCATTGCTATTGTCGTAACGGAGGGAACAGAAGATGCAAATTAACGTCCATCGGATGCTGAAAAGAGCGGCGGACTGCCAGAAGCTCACCAACCCTGAGGACGCTTTGTCCGCAATCGTCCGGGAATACTCCGCGGAAGCGGAACTGTCCGAAAACGCGCTGGATCTGGTAGCGGCAGCCGTCAAGGAACCGACCGACCAGCCGGAGCAGGACAGGAAAAAGCGGCCGTAATTTTCTAAAGAATGGAGGCATTCCCCATGGCTCAGCAATTTCCGGATGTTCGCTTCCCCGGGTGGGAGATAATCAGAAAGCTCGGCGAGGGCAGCTTCGGCGGGGTTTATGAAATACACCGCACCCTGCCCGACGG
>OLPI01001161.1_pt1 | contig 23909 bp, 19 predicted proteins | sample 1672361 | NCBI WGS metagenome assembly OLPI01 (sample SAMEA3136675, study PRJEB25190) | human gut metagenome
TTCCAACCAGTTCTTCCGGCTCATAAAAGCTATGAATACCGCTTAAAATGGTTCTATCTGTGCCTGTTCCGTCATCAAGAGTGAACTGAAGGAGTTTCTTTGACTTCGGTACAGCAACGCATTCTTTAACCTTAACTGCTCTGAAATCTGACTTTGAGAATGTATCAAAATCAACATCTTCTTCAAACAAAGGCTCAACCTTCACCTTAGAAAAATCAATTTTCTCAGGCTCTGAATTTGGTGTAGAAACCTCTTTAGAACTTACACCATTTTCGGATTTTACACCACCGAGTGACTTCATTGTTGGGAACAGCAGCACATCTCTGATCGCCTCAGCCCCTGTCAACAGCATACACATACGGTCGATACCGAATCCGATACCACCTGTAGGCGGCATACCAATTTCCAGTGCGTTCATGAAGTCTTCATCTGTTGTGTTGGCTTCATCATCACCCTGTGCAAGCAGTTCTTCCTGTGCTTTGAAACGTTCTCTCTGATCGATCGGGTCATTCAGCTCTGAGTATGCATTTGCCATTTCCCATCCGTTCATGAAGAACTCGAAACGTTCTACATAGTCCGGATTTTCCGGTTTCTTCTTTGTAAGTGGTGAAATCTCAACCGGATGATCCATAACGAATGTCGGCTGAAGAAGGTGTTCTTCTACATATTCTTCGAAGAACAGATTCAGAATATCACCTTTTTTATGTCTTTCTTCAAATTCAAGATTGTGTGCTTTCGCAAGTTCTCTTGCCTGTTCAAGAGTTTCTACTTCGTTCCAGTCAACACCTGCATATTTCTTAACAGCATCAACCATTGTGATACGCTCGAACGGCTTTCCGAGATCCATCTCGATTCCTTTATATACAATCTGAGTAGTTCCAAGAACTTCCTGTGCAACAAAACGGTACAGGTTCTCTGTCAGATCCATCATGCCATGATAGTCTGTGTATGCCTGATAAAGTTCCATCAGAGTGAATTCCGGGTTATGTCTTGTATCAAGACCTTCGTTACGGAATACACGTCCAATCTCATATACTCTTTCCAGACCACCAACGATCAGTCTCTTCAGATAAAGTTCCAGAGAGATACGGAGCTTCAGGTCTTCGTTCAGGGCGTTGAAATGTGTCTCGAACGGTCTTGCAGCTGCTCCTCCGGCATTCTGTACAAGCATCGGAGTCTCTACTTCCATAAAGCCTTCATTTCCAAGATATTTACGGATTGCGGTAAGGATCTTGGAACGTTTAATAAAAGTATCCTTTACTTCCGGGTTCATGATCAGATCCACATATCTCTGACGATAACGGGTATCTGTATTTGTCAGTCCGTGGAACTTCTCCGGAAGGATCTGCAGACTCTTTGAGAGAAGCTTTACAGCAGATGCATGAATGGAAATCTCCCCTGTCTTTGTTTTGAATACTTCTCCTTCAAGACCTACGATATCACCGATATCCATCTTCTTGAATGCTTTATATTCTTCTTCTCCGATACTGTCTCTTGCTACATAAGACTGGATATTTCCCTGTAAATCCTGCACATTACAGAAAGATGCTTTTCCCATCACACGTTTGGACATCATACGTCCTGCGAGTACAACGTGTTTTCCTTCCAGTTCATTAAAGTTGTCTTTCACTTCCTGGCTGTGATGTGTTACGTCATATTTTGTGATCTCAAAAGGATTCTGTCCGTTTGCCTGCAGTTCTGCAAGCTTCTCACGGCGCACCTTTCTTAAATGATTCAAATCCTGTTCCTGTCCATTGTTCTGCTGTGTTGCCACTTTTTTCACTCCTTCTCTCTGCTGTATACCATCTTATACTGAACGATTGATCTTCAGTACTTCGTACTCAATAACTCCTGCCTGTGTCTCAACTGCTACTACGTCTCCGACTTTCTTACCGATCAGGGCTTTTCCTACCGGAGATTCATTGGAAATCTTACCTGCCAGGCTGTTTGCTTCTGTAGAACCTACCAGTTGAAATACGATTTCCTCTTCAAATTCTTTATCATATACATCTACTGTACATCCGATGTTGATGGTATCAAGATCCACGTCATCTTCTACTACAACTTCTGCATTCTTGAGGATTTTCTCAAGTTCTTCGATACGTGCCTCGATATCACGCTGCTCGTCCTTTGCTGCATCGTACTCAGCGTTCTCTGAAAGGTCTCCCTGTTCTCTGGCTTCTTTGATCTTTCCTGCTACTTCTTTTCTTTTCACAACTTTTAAATTTTCAAGCTCATCTTCCAGTTTCTTAAGTCCTGTATAGGTGAGTAATGTTTTCTTTGCTTCCATTATAATTCTCCTTACTTACCGACAAATCATTTTCTATTCAAGCCGCAGATACTGATTTTATCCGCATTTAAAGCTACTTTCACAATTTCATTATTATACATATTTCCAGCGGCTGTGTCAACAATTCTTTGCTGGTTTAATATATGCAAAAACGCATTCTCTCATGCGAAAGAACACGTTTTATGTCTATCCGATTTTTTCCATTAAAAGGTTCTCCAGTTCTTCATAACTTTCCACCTGATTGATCTCATCTCTGAGCTTCGCAGAACCCTGCATTCCCTTGGTATACCATGCCACATGCTTGCGCATTTCACGGATTCCGATATAATCTCCCTTGAACTCGATCTGCAGTCTTGCATGACGCAGCATTGTTTCCCGGATCTGGTCTGTGCCCGGTCTTTCCGGAATGGATCCGGTCTCTTCATATGCCAGTAATTCCCTGAAGATCCATGGATTTCCCTGGCAGCCTCTTCCGATCATCACACCATCACAGCCGGTCTGCTCAAACATATCCAGTGCCTTCTGTCCGCTTGTCACATCCCCATTTCCGATTACAGGAATCTTCACTGCTTCTTTCACCTTACGGATAATCTCCCAGTCTGCATTTCCGGAGTAATACTGTTCTCTGGTCCTTCCATGTACTGCGATTGCCGCTGCACCTGCTTCTTCTGCAACCTTCGCAATCTCCGGTGCATTGATACAGGTATCATCAAATCCTTTGCGGATCTTTATCGTCACCGGTTTCTTGATCGCTCTCGCTGTCTTATATACAATATCATAGATTCGCTTCGGATCCTTCATCAACGCCGAACCTTCTCCATTGCGCACGACCTTTGGAACCGGACAGCCCATATTGATATCCAGGATCTGAAATGGAAGTTCTTCGATCCGCTTTGCCTGCTCGGAAATGATGTCCGGATCTTCCCCGAAAAGCTGAAGTGATACCGGGTATTCTCTTGGATCGATCGCAAGTAGCGCCTTGGTATTCTTATTCTTATACCGGAGCGCCTTTGCACTGATCATTTCCATGCACAGAAGCCCTGCTCCCTGTTCCTTGCATAACAGACGAAATGGCAGGTCTGTTACCCCTGCCATCGGTGCCAGCACATAACGGTTCGGAAGCTCTACATTTCCTATCGTCAGTGTCTTTATCATTCAATCTCTTCCCCCAGAAAAAATACTTTGTAATAAAGCTGAAGCTGTGTCAGAAGCTCCTGCTTCTTCTCGTCTGTCTGAATCTCCTTGATCTTCAGACGGCTTCCGATCTCGTCAAACATCGGATCTCCCTCTGCAGAAGTCACTTCAAATTCCAGCTCCCCATTCTCCTCAAATACAAGTGTAAGGATTCCCCCGACATCATGTACATACAGCACACACATGATCTTCAATTCATCTTTGATGTGCTGTGGCAGATTATCAAAATCCGGATTCATATAAAATTTTTCTTCGTAAGAGTTGGCTCCGCATAATACGATCTTATCCTGATACATAAATTCTCCTTCTATACATACCCATAAATTCCACGTACCGAAACTTCTCCGGCAAAGACAGACTTTCTGCTGCCGTCTTCACATTCTACCTGCAATTCCCCGGTCTTGTCAATCCCCAGTGCCAGTGCATCATATTCATGTTCCGGTTCCAGTACACGCACCCGACGCCCACAGTTTACCAGCAGACGGTTATAATCTTCCATGATCGGCTCCAGACTTCCCGCCTCGCAGACCGCTTCGTAGGCTTTTTCAAAATGCTCCATGATCGCAGCGATCAGCTCAAACCTGCGAAATTCTTTGCCCGCTTCGATCCGCAGTGAAGTCGCTGTCTTTGCGATATCTTCCGGAAAGGACTCCATATTGACATTGATTCCGATTCCGATCACTACATGATTGATGTAATCGATCTCTGCGCTCATCTCCGTCAGTATCCCACTGATCTTCTTTCCACTCACGATCAGATCATTCGGCCATTTGATTCCTATATCCAACTCGGTCTTTTCACGCAAAGCTTTCGTTGCCGCATATGCCATGACAAGTGTCAACATCGGTGCATCTGACGGATTCATCACAGGTCTTAACAGAATCGACATGGAAATACTGCTGCCCGCCGGTGATTGCCAGCATCTGCCGCGTCTTCCTTTTCCCGCCGTCTGCATCTCTGCAACAAAAAGAGTTCCATCTGCACCTCCGGCCTCGCCTAGTGCTTTGGCCCGGTTATTAGTCGAATCGATCTCGTCATAATACTCCAGATTTTTCGCCATCCATTTTGTCTCCAGACAGCTTTTTATCGCATCCGCGGTAATCCGATCCGGAATATCCACAATGCGATAACCTTTGTTTCTCACGGCTTCAATCTCATAGCCTTCTTCTTTTAACTGATTGATTGCTTTCCACACAGCAGTCCTGGACACCTGAAAGTGGTCACAGAGCTGCTGCCCCGACAGATACCCATCGCTCTGCCGGAGCATCTTTAATATCTCCGCTTTCATGCTTATTATTCGTTCTCTCCTAAAGTTGCAACCATAACTGCCTTGATTGTATGCAGACGGTTCTCAGCTTCATCAAATACTCTTGACTGTGGTCCTTCAAATACTTCTTCGGTAACTTCTTTTTCTTTGATCGCCGGCAGGCAGTGTGAGAAGATTGTAGTATCTTTTCCTGTACGTTCCATCAGAGCTGCATTTACCTGATATGGCTTTCCGAGACGCTCTCTTTCCTGCTCTTTCTTTTCTTCACCCATGGAAATCCATACGTCTGTGTAAATGACATCTGCTCCCTTTACACCATCAAGGTCATCGGTGATCTCGATAGTTGCTCCGGATTCTTTTGCATATTCGTCACATCTCTTCCACAGAGATTCCGAAGTCCAGAGTGGCTTCGGTGCAACGATTGCTACATCTACTCCGATTTTGGCGCATCCTACCAGAAGGCTGTTCGCAACGTTGTTACGTCCATCTCCAAGGTATGCAACCTTCAGACCTTTCAGGTGTCCGAATTCTTCTTTCATGGTAAGGAGCATAGCCAGACATTGTGTCGGATGTGTAGTATCTGTCAGACCATTCCATACCGGAATTCCACTGTACTCTGCAAGTACATCTGCGTATCTCTGTTCAAATCCACGGAATTCGATTCCATCGAACATTCTTCCAAGTACACGTGCTGTATCTTCGATACTCTCTTTATCGCCTAACTGGATCTCATTACCTGCAAGGTATGTCGGGATTCCACCTTCATCCTGTGCTCCTACGGTAAATGCACATCTGGTTCTTGTAGATGGCTTTTCAAAAATAAGGGCAATGTTCTTTCCTTCCAGGCTGTGTCCTTTAATTCCTGCTTTCTTCTTTGCCTTTAATTCACCTGCCAGGTCAACGAGATATTCAATCTCTGCCGGTGTATAATCTTCCAGTTTCAAAAAACTTCTTCCTTTTAAATTCATCTTGTAGTCCTTTCTCAGCTTTGCAATCGCATGGACGAATTTCGGCAGTTTTTCTTTTCCCTCATCTGTACGAGTCTCGTACTTTCTGCTCGTCTCATTCCACAGTTCATCTGCTGTATAAATATTATATTTTGGAATTCTCATGAGCTTCGCACTTGCCTCCAGCATTCCATAGAACAACTCTCTGTCTGAACAGCCGATCGGCAACTTGAGTTTGAAACGATATTCCGTCTTTTCAAGTTCGCTCAAAAGCTTCATTATTTCTACATAATAACACTCTTCTCGTGTTTCTTCAATATAGTAAATCGATCCAGTGAGCCCGTAAAGCGCTCTTTTTGCATCATAATAGCCAATTTTCAAATTCTGTCTGCTCCGCTTTGCCGAAAATTCGAGAATACTGCCAAGTCCTACTCTCGGTTCGATCTCCAGCAGAGAGCCGTCTTCCGGAATCGTCGTCTTCGGCACTCTTCCCGGACCAAAGATCCTTACCTGGATCAGATCCTTATATCCCCTTTTTAGAAGAGACGCGGTCGGCACATTATTGACCGCACCACCATCAATATATGTCTTGCCGTGCAGCGGTTCATTTTTAAATCCAAGCAGATATGCGCTGGCAAGAAGAAAATCCTCCAGAAGACCTTCCGGTATATCTTCAATACTCAGATCCAGTTCCTTCATATCCGATACAGAAAATGTCAAAAGGCAGAATTCTTTTCCGCATTTCCTGATCTTTTCTTCGTCTACAACCTCATGGATCAATTCCTTAAGCGGTGTAATATCAATTCCACCATCTGCAAGCTTCTTCCAGAGACCTTTCAAAATCTCTCTTATGGATGCCTCTCCATCAAAGAACTGTTCCATCAACTCATCATCCACATCCATAACACGGGAAAATGCCATCTCTTTCCAGATATGTCCTGCTTTCTCCAGATCTCCCATACAAACAAGGGCGCCATTCAGGGCGCCCACAGAAGTACCCGCTACTGCACTGATCTTCACACCAGCTTCCGAAAGAGCCCGCCACGCACCGATCTGATACGCACCTCTGGCTCCTCCTCCATCGAATACCAATCCATATTCTTTATTTAAATCGATTATCGGTTTCATCAAATCACACTCTCCTTTGCGCTTGATTTCCCCTCATCACTACCGTCGCTGTCTTGCCGCCTCGAACATCAGAACCGAAGATGCAACCGCCGCATTCAGTGATTCTACCTCTCCACACATCGGAATCTTGATATAACACTCTGCTGCATCTGCCACTTCATCCCGAAGTCCGTTACCCTCATTTCCAATTAAAAATGCTGTCCCTCTTGTGTAATCCTCCTGATCGTAGCTGTTCTTTCCTTTCAGATGTGCCGCATAGGAATGAATCCCGGCTTCTGCAAGTACTTCCAGAGTTTCTGGCAAATGCTCTACATACACAAACGGCATTCGGTAAACCGATCCCATCGTTGAACGGATCACCTTGGGATTGTAAATATCCACACAGTCGTGACTCATGATCACGCCGGTTACGCCTGCCGCTTCCCCTGCACGGAGAATGGTTCCCAGGTTTCCCGGATCCTGCAGATTATCCAGCACCATCAGAAGCGGTTTCCTTCCCTGCGCGTCCAGATCCAGCATCTCACATATCTCACAGCTCCTCTGCTTCATCACAAGCAGGATCCCCTGTGGTGTCTTTGTATCTGACACGTGGGAAAATACATGATCTGACAGGATTTCCATCTGTCTTCCCCATGCCGAAAGTCCCAGCTCTTCTCCATATCGGCTGTAAAACTGCTCCGATACATAAACCTCTCTCACCTGCGCACGCGGAGCTTCCCGGTACATCCGGATCCCTTCTACGATATAGACCCCTTCTTCATCACGTGCCTTTCTCTTTTTCTGCCATGTAACAAGCTGTTTTACCCTGGCATTTCCTGTACTGGTTATCATACTGTAATCTCTTTCCTTTTATTCTTTTTCATTACATCTTGAAACGATATCCCACACCCCAGATTGTCTCAATATACTGTGGGTTTGAGGTATCATATTCAATTTTCTCACGGATTTTCTTGATGTGCACAGTTACCGTTGCGATATCTCCGATGGATTCCATATCCCAGATCTCGCTGAAAAGTTCATCCTTGGTATATACATGGTTCGGATGACTGGCAAGGAAGGTCAGAAGATCAAACTCTTTTGTTGTAAAATTCTTCTCCACTCCGTTTACCCACACTCGGCGTGCAGTGGTATCAATCTTAAGTCCACGGATCTCAATCACCTTATTCTCTTCCACGGCACTTCCGATCAGCCGCTCATAACGTGCCAGATGTGCTTTTACCCTTGCCACCAGCTCGCTTGGACTAAACGGCTTGGTCATATAGTCATCAGCCCCAAGTCCGAGTCCTCTGATCTTGTCGATATCATCTTTTTTCGCAGATACCATGATGATCGGTGTATTCTTTTCCGCACGAACCTTACGACAAATCTCAAAGCCATCCACGCCCGGAAGCATCAGATCCAGGATCACCAGATCAAAATCACCGAAAAGCGCCTTATCAAGCCCTGTCTGTCCATCATTTGCAACCTCTACTTCAAATCCACTCAGCTCCAGATAATCTTTCTCCAGATCTGCAATACTCTCTTCGTCTTCTACAATTAAAATCTTACTCATTTATCGGTACCTCCTGATATTTTCTGATTACAAAATACATCACTGTGCCAACACCTTCCCGGCTGGTCGCCCAGATTTTGCCACCGTGATCTTCAATGATCTTCTTCACGATCGAAAGACCGATTCCGCTTCCGCCCTTGGATGAATTCCTTGAAGCATCCGTCCGGTAGAACCGGTCAAATATATTCGGCAGATCTTTCGCTGCGATTCCTTTTCCGTTATCCTCAAGCTCTACCTGAATAAAATCACCTACGTCTTTTACCCGCAGATTGATCAGCCCGTGCTCTCGTTCCATGTATTTCAAAGAATTGCTGACAATGTTGTTGATCACTCTCTTTAACTGTTCCGGATCTGCAATGATCTTCTGATCACCCTCTACATAATTGAAATAACCAAACTCTACATTCTTTGAATCCAGCTCCATCTCAATATCTTCGGCACAGTCATTGAAATAATCGTTGACTGAAAGCGGTGCAAAGTTATACGGGATCCGGTTTGTATCGATCTTCGCATATAAGGTCAGTTCGTTGATCAGCGTATCCATCTCATTCGCCTTATTATAAATGGTTCCGATATATTTTTCCATCTTCTCCGGCGTATCTGCAACCCCGTCACGGATTCCTTCCACATAGCCCTTGATCGCTGTGATCGGCGTCTTTAAGTCATGGGAAATATTGCTGATCAGTTCTTTGCTTTCCCGGTCACTCTTCAGCTTCTCCTCTGCATTATCTCTCAGACGGATCCGCATCTTTTCAAATGCCTGCATCAGCCGTCCCATCTCATCATCTTTTTCCGGCTTGATCTCAAAATTCAGATTGCCTTCTTCTACGTTCTGCGCTGCTTCCTGCAACTTGTGAATCGGACTGATGATACTTCCATAAATCCACACCATCATGATCATCGCTGTAAATGCCAGAATCAGGACTACTGCGATACATGCGCTTATAATAAACTGCTGGATCTCCGGCATATCTCCCAGCACTCTGATGGATTTTGCAAAATCTTTATATTCCTCACCGGTAATTCCATAAGTATGCTCAATGACTCCGATCTGATAACGCGCAATTCCAAAAATAAATGCCGTTGTCAGGATAGTCGGTATCATGATCATCGTCACAAAAGAAATCACCAGTTTCGTCCTTAGTTTCATGCTATATTCATCCTCCATTCATCGTGCACGCCCGGTTATGAGGTCCGTATGGCGCTCACGCAAGTCTGCCTGATAACTAATAGCATATCATAAAAACGGGTGCTTCACATCAAAGCACCCGTAAAATTTTCTAAATTTTTTCTAAAACGATCAAATTCAGAACCTGTTATTAAAGATATTTCTTCAAAGTATCCACTTTATCCAACTTCTCCCATGGAAGATCCAGGTCGTTACGTCCAAAGTGTCCGTAAGCTGCTGTCTGTTTGTAGATCGGACGTCTCAGATCAAGCATCTTGATAATTCCAGCCGGACGAAGGTCAAAGTTCTCTCGAACGATTTCCACAAGCTTATCATCTGCAATCTTTCCTGTTCCGAAAGTATCTACCATGACAGATGTCGGCTGTGCAACACCGATTGCATAAGAAAGCTGGATCTCGCATTTTTTGGCAATTCCTGCTGCTACGATATTCTTAGCAACATAACGTGCTGCATAAGCTGCTGAACGGTCTACCTTTGTACAGTCTTTTCCTGAGAAAGCTCCACCGCCGTGACGCGCCATTCCCCCATAAGTATCTACGATGATCTTACGTCCGGTAAGGCCGCTGTCCCCATGTGGTCCACCGATCACAAAACGTCCGGTCGGATTGATGAAGAATTTTGTATTCTCATCTACCATATCTGCCGGAAGGATTTCATCAAAAATGTATTTTTTCACGTCTTCATGGATCTGTTCCTGTGAAACATCCGGATCATGCTGTGTAGAAAGTACTACTGCATCAAGGCGGGCCGGAACTCCATTTTCATCATATTCTACTGTTACCTGTGTTTTTCCATCCGGACGAAGATATGGAAGTGTTCCGTTCTTTCTTACTTCTGTAAGACGTCTTGCAAGTTTGTGTGCAAGAGCGATCGGATAAGGCATATATTCTTCTGTCTCATCAGATGCATATCCGAACATCATTCCCTGGTCTCCTGCACCGATTGCTTCCAATTCTTCATCTGACATCTTGTGTTCCTTTGCTTCAAGAGCTTTATCAACACCCATGGCAATATCGCTTGACTGTTCGTCAATTGCTGTCAGAACGCCACATGTGTCAGCATCAAATCCGTACTTTCCTCTTGTATAACCAATTTCGCGAACAGTATCACGAACGATTTTCTGAATATCTACATATGCATTTGTAGTAATTTCTCCCATTACCATAACAATTCCTGTAGTCGCGCATGTCTCGCAAGCTACACGGCTCATTGGATCCTGCTCCATAAGTGCATCCAGGATCGCATCGGAAATCTGGTCGCACATCTTATCCGGATGTCCTTCAGTTACTGATTCAGAAGTAAATAATAATCTCTCCATCTTTTTTCCTTTCTTTTCTTCTTTGTATCTGCCTCTCTTATCTCTGGAATAATGAAAATCGACAAACAGAATTTCTCTTCTGTCTATGCAAATTTAAAGGTCAGCCCCAAAGGACTGACCTGATATCTCATCATCAATCCTCTTATTGTTCGATTGCTCGCTCAGGTTGGCACCTTCCGGCTTACCGGGGTTGCCGTGGCTTCGCAGGTCCTTTGTACCTCCACCACTCTGAATAAGAGAAAGCGTATTTAATTGTTACCGCTACACATCATAACACTGTCCATAGCTTCCGTCAATATACATTTTGGGAAATATGTTCTATCAAAACAGGAATTCCTGTCTTAACCTACTTTTAACTTGAATTTCTGGATCTCACGTTCTGTAGAAACTCTCTCGATCACTGCGCCGAGACTTCTGAGCTTCTCTTCAAAACGTTCGTATCCCCTCTGGATATATACGATGTCATCTACGATCGTAATGCCATCTGCGGCCATTCCTGCAATCACAAGTGCTGCTCCTGCACGAAGATCCGGTGCACTGACCCTTGCTCCCGAGAATTTATCTACGCCTTCGATAGTCGCTGCATTGCCTTCAACCTTGACATTTGCACCCATTCTTGCAAGTTCTGAAAGATATTTGAAACGATTCTCGAAAATACTTTCTGTAATCGTGCTTGTCCCTTTACAAAGAGCAAGTGTAACACCGATCTGCGGCTGCATATCTGTCGGGAATCCCGGATATGGAAGAGTCTTCACCTGTGTATTATGAAGATCTCCTTTGGACACAACACGCACTGCATCATCAAATTCTTCTACTTCACATCCGATCTCAACAAGCTTTGCAATCGTAGCTTCCAGATGCTTCGGAATGACATTCATAACAGTCACATCACCTCTGGTTGCTGCTGCCGCAAACATAAATGTGCCGGCTTCGATCTGATCCGGAATGATAGAATAATCTGTCTTATGAAGGCGGGATACACCGCGGATCTTGATCACGTCCGTACCTGCTCCACGAATGTTCGCTCCCATACTGTTCAGGAAGTTTGCCACATCGACAACATGAGGCTCTTTTGCCACATTCTCAAGGATCGTAAGTCCTTCTGCCATCGATGCTGCCATCATAACGTTGATCGTAGCTCCTACGCTTACCACATCAAAATAAATGTGCTTTCCGATCAGACGCTCTGCTTCTGCGATAATCTTGCCATGCTCGATATCCACATAAGCACCAAGCGCACGAAAACCTTTCAGATGCTGGTCGATCGGACGGCTTCCGATATTGCATCCTCCCGGAAGAGCGACTTCTGCTCTTTTATACTTACCAAGAAGTGCTCCGAGCAAGTAATAAGATGCACGGATCTTCTTGATGTAATCATATTCTATATCAAAATTTTCAATGTTGCTTCCGTTGATTCTGACTGTGTGCCGGTCAATACGGTCAACCTCGGCACCAATTCCACTGATTGCTTCCAGCAGAACGTTGATATCGTTGACATCCGGAAGATTATCGATAGTAACTGTCTCATCTGTCATAATCGCAGCTGCCAGAATTGCCAGTGCTGCATTCTTTGCTCCACCGATCTCGACTTCGCCGACCAGCGGATTGCCACCCTTAATAATATACTGTTCCATTTCGCACCTCAATTAACGATTTCTTTCCCTCTGAAATATATCCTGTTCTATACTTCTGTCAAACACTCTATTCATACTCTTTATTATTTCATGAATAAAAAACCTCATACTTTTTATTCTTTCCAGATCTCTCAGGATTTGTATGAAGCTTTTTGTAATAATCCTCTATATCACATATCAGTATAGCATATTTCTATATTCATTGCAAAATTATTTATCTTGCTTTCTTCATTTTCGTAAAACTTTTGTAATAATTTCTTTAAAAAATTTATTGATTTTCCAAAACTTCCATTACATTTTCAATGGTTTCTTCCAGCTCCAGTCCATCCTCTGAAACAGTAATATCTGCATATTTTTCAAATAATACTACTCTTTCGTCATATAGATCCTTCAGCGTCTGCCCGTCCCGAAGTGCAACTCCCCTTTTCTTTGCATTCTTCAGTCTGGAATTGATAACCTCAAATGACGCATGCAGATAAACAATGGTTCCGATCTCTTTGTAATGCTTCATTGCTTCTTCACAGTAAACTACGCTTCCTCCCGGGGAAATCACCGCATGTTCCGCTTCCACATCACGATTGACCTGATTCTCAATACTTAAGAATCCGTCCAGACCTTCTTCTGCGATAATCTCCCGCAAAAGTCTGTTCTCCTGCTTCTGAATCAGCAGATCTGTATCAACAAACTCGTATCCAAGCCGCTTTGCGACTACCACTCCGACGGTACTTTTTCCAACTGCCGGCATTCCGATAAATATAATATTCTTCATATGTACCCTGGCCCACTCCTTACCGAAACTGTGTTTCAGATGCTGTCATTTTTATATCGGACGATATTATAGCACAAGTCCTGTGCATGAAGCAACTGTTTTTTCCTGTTGCCGCCTGCCTTTTCCTCTTCTTTCCATCAATTCCTGGTACATCAAAATTTCTACGATCTCCCGGATCTGTTCCGGAGTATAGGTCTCTTTTTCCCATTTTTCCTGTTTCATGACCTGTTCATACGCCCTGCGACACATCAGGCACAGCTGGAGCTTATCCGGGTACTCATCATAGATCATGCTTCCTTCATATTCCTGGCGGTCGCATTCTTCCTGTATATATGGAAAAATCTTTTTTGCTGTTGCCGGATACATACTTTGCAGGTATTCCCGGTCGCGCTTCTGGATTTTGTCTTCGTCAAATGCGTATGGAATCGGATACATCATATAATAAGGCAATCTCAGGTCCATGTCTGACACTTCCATTTCTTTTTTCTATGCTTTAGTGTATGCGGTATGGGGGTGTGGGGTTCCTGGGGGGTGTGGAAGGGGAACGATTTTCGGGCAATCCTGTTTCCGGGGCGGATTCGGAATGTAACAGGGAGGTAACGGAGAAGGAAGCGGCAAGTGGCGGCACCGGACAGATTCGCCCCGAAATCTGATGATTTCGCGGCTCAGGCTGTCCTCACCAGTCGTGCGGGAGGCACGGCTGGTGTCCACCTCTTGCCGCTTTCTTCTCCTAACTCCCTGTAACGTTCCTGCATATGCCCTGGAAACAGGATTGCCCGAAAATCTGCGTGCTTCAAGACGGGAGGGGCGCCCCGGAACTCTACTCGCGAAGTTGAGTATTGTTCAGGACGGGCGCCAGGCGGACGTTTGTCCTGTGGCTTGGGATATTGTGTGGAGATTTATTTTACTGGATTTTGGTTGTAAAAAGGACATATTCTATATTGAAATAATTGGGTTTATGGTATACTGAATTATAGGTATATATTTTTTCATGCTTTACGAGGGAGGACATATATGGATATAATTATCAGACCTGCGGAAACCAGTGATTTTGACAGTGTAGTACATATCCTGAATCAGGTTCAGGCTTTGCATGTGAACTGGCGGCCTGATATTTACAAAGAAAGTAAGGATTTTTTCTCTTTGGACGCTTTTCAGGATGCTTTGGATAAAGAAGCTTTTTATGTTGCCGAATCAGAGCACAGGATTATTGGAATTCTGGAGCTTACATACCGGCATATTGAATTTCCTTCGATGCTTACCCGTGATGTAATTTATATCAATACAATGGCGGTTGATGAAAATTACAGAGGTATGGGTATCGGACATCATTTTTTTGAAATGCTAAAGAACCTAAAAAAAGAGAAACATTTTGATGGCATTGAATTACAGGTAAACGCTAAAAATGTTGCTGCATATGAAATGTACAAAAAATATGGCTTTACAGAAAAATCAATCAACATGGAATTATTATAAGTAGTGAGGTGCAAAGTTATGAATAATGAAATTGTGAATGCTATGGAGGAACTTGAAAACTGGTTGGCTGATCCGTCTGAACTGGGGCGGAAACCGGCGAAGATTGAGTATACAGCTTCTTTTGAGGATGAAGATGGGATCAAATGTATGATCTTTAAATTCAAGAAATCTTTCTTTGGAAAATGGCTTCTTGGAATCGTCAGTGAATCCGGAACCTTCAGTGAGATGAAGGAATACAATTCTGCCACAGAAACAGAAAATGCAAAAGCATTGCTTCATATTTTAAAAGAATACTGGAAAAAAATGGCAGAAAAAGAGCAGGGATTTATCGAAATTCCGATTGAAAATCTGATCGAATGGGACGAGCCGAATGGGGAAGGTTGTATCGTTTCCGATAAGATCACAAAAGAAGGCTACAAAGTCGGCTACATGCTCCGCGAAGAGCCAACAGAAGGGAATCCGGACAGTGGCTGGAGATTCATGGCTGGTAATGAAGATGACGAATATATGGACAATCCGGATAATCATCATGTCTTTGCACTCAACACCATCTGCAATTACGACAGCGATATTATCCCTTATCTTCATGCCAAAATCGGATCTGCTTTCATACGTGTAGATGAGTCCCATTTTGAAAAATATCATGAATTTAAGCCTATGTTCATCCAAAAGCAATAAATAAGTAAAAATAAACTCTGTTTTTTCCACTTCACCACAACATCCCCGTCTGCCAATGCACAGGCGTGTGGAAGGTTGGACTTTCCGGTTCCGTTTTGTACTACAGCCATCAAGTCAATGAGACGTACCAGAAAGCCAAACCTTCCACACGCCATCCCATTCGCCACCTACAACTTAATCTTAGCCAGCGCATCCGCAAATGGATTATTCACCGGCTCATCCTTCTGCTGTCTTAAATATTTCTGCACATCCTTCTTGCTGACTCCCGCACCTTCTTTCTTCCGTCTCTCCTGGAACGATGTCAGCTTCTCCTTATGTCCGCAGACACACACAAAAATCTGTCCATCCCCTCTTCCTTTCAGCTGCATCTTCTTGTGACACACAGGACATCTCGCATTCGTTGTCCGTGATACTGTTTCGCGGTATCCGCACTCTCTGTCCTGACAAACCAGCATCTCACTGTTCTTTCCTTTCACTGCAAGCATTCTCTTACCACATCGCGGACATTTACTATTTGTCAGATTATCATGCCGGAACGTTCCAGCTCCCGCCTTAATCTCAGAAACCACCTGATCCGTATATTTATCAATATCCTTCATAAAATCCTTCCGCGAAAGCTTTCCCTTCGCAATCTGCGACAAACGCATTTCCCAGTCTGCTGTAAGTTCCGGCTGTTTTAACTCTTCCGGCACAAGTTCCAGAAGCTGCTTCGCTTTCGATGTAAGATAGATATCTTTTCCACGCTTTTCCAGCAAAAAGCTTTTAAAAAGTTTTTCAATAATATCCGCTCTTGTCGCAACCGTTCCCAATCCTCCTGTCTCGCCAAGCGTTTTCGCCATCGCTTTGTCATGGCTTTCCATATAAGCCGTCGGGTTCTCCATTGCTGACAAAAGTGTTGCTTCATTAAAATGTGCCGGTGGCTTCGTTTTACCTTCTGTCAATGACAACACAAGTCCTTTAATCTCCTGTCCTTTTTCCAGTTCCGGCAGTGTCTGTCCTTTCAAACTCTTTCCAGACTCATATGCTTCTTCCTCTTCTTCATCCTCATCCGAATAGACTTCCTCTTCATAAACAGCCCGCCATCCCTGCGCTTTCACAATCTTTCCAGACGCAAGGAAAGTTTCACCGCCAACCTTCACCGTAACCTGTGTCTGCTCATACTCAAATGGCGGATAAAGCACAGCAAGAAAACGCCGCACAACCAGATCATAAATCTTCCGCTCTTCATTTGTCATATGACTCAGATCCACAAACTGCTCCGTTGGGATAATCGCATGATGATCCGATACCTTCGCATCATTTACAAAAGCGAGCTTTCCGCTCAGATCCTTTTTCTTCGCTGTCATTGCAAGCTTACGGTACGGTCCTGTACCACATGCCTCCAGACGGTCCTTGATCGTCGGAACAATGTCTTTGCTCAGATATCTGGAATCCGTTCTCGGATAGGTCAGCACCTTATGATTCTCATACAGTCTCTGCATGATATTCAGCGTCTCTTTCGCCGAATATCCAAACCGCTGATTGGCTTCTCTCTGCAGCTCTGTCAGATCATACAAAAGCAGTGCATACGTTTTTTTCGGTGTTTTTTTAATCTCTTCCACTACCGCTTTCTGTCCATCCAGCTTTTTCATCAGTCCGGTCATTTTCTCTTTATCGAATGAGCGATAACTCTTTGACTTCTGATCCTGCCAGGTCAGCATAATATTTTGTCCTTTTGCAGTCATTCCATAATAACCTTCCGGAATAAAACTACGGATCTTTTCTTCTCTCTTTGCAATCATTGCAAGCGTTGGTGTCTGCACACGTCCACAGGAAAGCTGCGCATTATATTTACAGGTCAGTGCCCTTGTTGCATTGATTCCAACCAGCCAGTCTGCCTCGGCACGGCACATTGCAGCATCATAAAGCGCATCATACTCATGCCCGTTCTTCAACTTTGCAAAACCTTCTCTGATTGCTTTATCTGTTACAGATGAGATCCACAGCCTCTTGATCGGCTTTTTGCTTCCTGCTTTTTCCAGAATCAGCCTTGCTACCAGCTCTCCTTCTCGTCCTGCATCCGTAGCAATGATAATTTCATTCACATCCTTGCGGTGAATCTGTGTTTTCACCGCTGCGAACTGTTTTCCGGTCTGCTTTATTACTTCAAGCTTAAATGGAGCCGGCTTCATCGGAAGCACATCAATTTTCCACTCTTTATATTTTTTATCGTAATCTTCCGGATCTGCCAGGGTAACCAGATGACCAAGTCCCCAGGTTACAATATAACGCTCTCCTTCAATTGCTCCATTTATCTTTTTCCCACATTTAAGTACGCGCGCAATATCACGCGCAACAGAAGGTTTTTCTGCAATTACAAGTGCCTTCATTCTGTCTTTTCTACTCCTTTTTATTCTTTTCTGCTACTTCCATCATTGTCTTTAATTTATCCTGTGCTTCGGTCATACACTGGAGTAACAGTGGGTTAAATGTACCGCATTCACCATTCCTAATCATTTCCAGTGCTTTTTCATGCGAAAATGCCTTCTTGTAAACCCGTTCACTCACCAGGGCGTCATACACATCCGCCAGCGATACTACTTGTGCCGAAATCGGAATTTCTTCTCCGACAAGTCCGTCCGGATATCCCTTTCCATCATATCTTTCATGATGCCAGCGGCAAATCTCATATGCAAGCTTGAGCAGCTTTTCATTCCGGTACATATCCAGATTATCCAGCATTTGTGCACCGATTAAGGTATGTGTCTTCATAATCTCAAATTCCTCTTTGGTAAGCTTTCCCGGTTTGTTCAGAATTTTCTCGTCAATTCCAATCTTTCCGATATCATGCAAAGCCGATGCTGTTGCAATCAAAAATCTATCTTCCCATGAGAGCTGATATTTTCCTGTCTTTTTCACCAGTTGTTCCAGTAAAAGCTGTGTGATCAGATTGATATGGATCACATGCAGACCACTTTCTCCGTTTCTGAACTCAACAATCTGGCTCAGGATACCGATCAGCATCCGGTTATTTCTCTCTTTTTCGTAAATCTGCCTGGTCACCAGACGGATCAGTCTCCTCTGTTTTGCATATAGCTTGATCATGTTCAGGACGCGTTGATATACGATTTTCGCATCAAACGGGCGGCTGATGTAATCTGAAACGCCCATCTCATATGCCCGTCTGATATAGCTGTCTGAATCTTCACTGGAAATCATGATTACCGGAATATCTTCAATCCAATGATTCTGGTTCATCGCAGCAAGAACTTCAAATCCATCCATTTCCGGCATCACAATATCGAGCAGCACCAGTGAGATCCCTGTTCCATACCGTTCCAGTTGTTCCAGACATTCTTCTCCATTAGCCGCCTCCAAAATCCGGTAGTCCTCTTTCAGGATCTCTTTCAGAATCTCGCGGTTTATTTCCGAATCATCCACGATAAGGATCTGTTGTTTCAGTTTTTCTGATGCAGAATTTTCTTCCTTTTTCTTTCCATTTTCATCCCATTCTGTGACAACCATATTTTTATAATTTTTAGCTATATACATCTGTCTGTCAGCACTGGCAACAGCATCTTCCATATTGCCTTCGCGGAATATAGCTCCGCCGATGCTGACCGAAAGCTGCATTTTCTCATACTTCGGCACAACCGCATCGTGGATTTTTTCCCGGATCAGTTTTAGCTTATCTTCAAAAATATGCTTCTTAATCGAAGGAAGGATCAGTAAAAATTCATCTCCACCATACCGGATCAGAATATCCGTCTTCCGGATATATTTTTTGATAATGTTCGCAGTCGTTATAAGTGCCGCATCTCCCGCACTATGTCCATAAGTATCGTTATGAAGCTTAAAATCATCCAGATCAATCACTGCAATTCCGGCTTCATCCTCCATGTTTTTGATCTTTTCTTCAAAAAAACGCCGATTATATATCCCAGTCATTACATCCGTATATAGCTTTTCATTATATCCTGACAGTTTACTGATCAGCTTATCATACCCCTCCTGATCAATCTGAATACTCTCATCAAGATTCTGAATCATTTCCATAACATAAGGTCTGCCATCAATCTCAACATAACGCGAGATCATTTGAAATACCTGCAAATCCAGAAATTCAAATTTTATCTTCTGCGTCTGTTCTTTCAGTGCCAGAAGAGAGCTACAGTTCTCGCATTCCTTGTCTTTTTTCCAGAAACTGTAACACTGACACGTTTCAGATAAATCTCCTGCATTTATCCGTTTTTCCCGATCCATCAGCATTTTCCCGTCTACCAGTCTGACAACCTGAAACACTTCCCTCAAAGATTCCATCTTTCTTTCCGCTTCCTGCATTGTCATTTGGTCCTGTTTGTTCATCCCTTTATCCTCTCAATTTTATCCTGCCATTCATACTCTTTTTTACGCTATATAATGATGTTGGGGTCAAAAAGTATTTTGACCCCTTTGATACCAGATTGCTACGTGCTTTGCACTCTCGCAATCTTCAAAAACATTCGTAATCCGCTCATTTTTCTTTGAAAAATGGCTACTTACTCATATTTTTGGCGGGTCAAGAGTTCAAAAAACCTCTTGCAAGCAAGCTTGCATCGGCTTTCTGACCTTTTGACCCTGGTATCAATATTTTATGAAAATTATAATCTATCTTCTGGTATTTCTCAACTGCCATGACCTGTCTTTTTCCACCATTCCTCCTTCTCTTTAATTGCAAATATTGTCCGCAAATAGTATAATGATGTTTAAGGATTGCGGGAATTGCGTAGCAATGGAGCAATCCGGTTACATCAGTAAGTGGCAAAATTCACTTTTGACACTCACATCGTATAATATCTTCAAATAGACCAAAATTGTAGATAAGGAGTCTCTGTTTTGACAAAAGAAAACTATAAAATAAGCAAAATCCAGATCGGATTTTACTATCTTCTGATGTTCCTGATACTTATCTGGTTTCTGGTAATACAATTCACAGGAATTAACAATCACAATGCCAAAATCCAATCCAGCGACATCACATATCGTGGTACTTTTACCTGGATTCACTCCGATGGAAGCAAAGAACAGATTGCCGTCCCCGGACATTACAATGTTCCTGCAAAAGAGACTATGGTCATTACCACAACACTTCCTGAAAATTATACACAAAGTTCACTTGCTATACGTTCCTCTCTGCAGGATATCCGTTTCTATATTGACGGAGTGCTTCGCACTGAATACTCAACCAAAGGCCATCGACTGACTGGGAAAAATTCTGCCAGCTGTTATGTTTTCTGTCCTACTTCAGCAGCTGATGCAGGAAAAGAACTCCGTATTGAGCTGACTACCAATACCTCTAACTATTCCGGTGTAGTCAATGAGATCTATTTCGGAGACAAGAGTGATATCTGGGAATATATTTTTGAATCTTACGGGCTTGAGACTATTATTGCTTTCTTTATCTTGTTCGCCGGTATCATTACCATCCTTTTCAGTATCGCACTCGGAATTGTCTATGACAGAAAATTCGATATGGAATATCTTGGATGGTGCATGACCATGGGAGCTGCATGGATGCTCGGCGAATCCAAGCTCAGACAGCTTATAGTTCCGAATCCATCTGCACTGGGGACTTTATGCTTTGTGATGATCATGCTCGTTCCGATCCCGGTACTTTTTTATGCAGATCTCATTCAACAGGGGCGTTATAAAAAGCCTTACTTTTACCTTGGCTGTGCGGCATTTGGTAACTTTTTGATCTGTCTGGTTCTTCATCTGACTGGCATTGCTGATTTTATTGAAACTCTGCCGTGCGCCCACGTGATTCTTGCAGTCACCTTCTTTCTGATTTTCCTGACTTTCTGTCTGGATATGCGAAAGAAAGAATACCGAAAAAACAAATTGGTGCTGATTGGCCTGATCATTGCAATGCTTGCCATCGCCATCGAATCCATTTCTACATATTTTGTAGTTTTGATTTCCGGTCTTTTTATTGGTGTCGGCATGTTGATCCTTCTTTTCATTAACATTATCCGTACAATAAAGAATGTGCATACCATTGAAATGCATCGTCAAAAAGAGGAGCTTTTGAAACGTAAACGACAGATGGAAAAAATTTCCCTACAGATGATGCAGACTCTCTCTACAACCATCGAGGCCAAGGACGAATACACCAGAGGGCACTCCCATCGTGTTGCGGAATACTCTGCACTGATTGCGCAGGAAATGGGTTGGAATCGCTCTGAAATCGTCAATCTCCGACATGCAGCTCATCTGCATGATATCGGAAAAGTCGGCATCCCTGATATTATTTTAAACAAGCCATCCAGACTGACAAGCGAAGAGTACGCTGTTATTAAGGAACATACAGTTATTGGTGCTGAGATTTTGAAAAATGTTTCGCTCATCAATCATGTAACCGAAGTTGCCCGATCTCATCATGAGCGTTATGATGGCCATGGTTATCCGGACGGTCTAAAAGGTGAAGAAATTCCGATCCATGCGCGAATCGTTGTTGTTGCTGACAGCTATGACGCAATGAATTCCCGCCGTATTTACCGTAATTCTCTTCCAAAAGAAACAATTTATGAAGAAATACGCAAAAACAGAGGAACTCAGTTCGATCCGGAAATCGCAGATATTTTTCTCAGACTGATGGATGAGAATCGTCTGACGATCACAGATACTTATCTGGAAATTGATGACGAGCCAGCTCTTCCTGGCATGGAATTTGAAATCAGTAACTTCATTTCCAATGTTATGAATACGATGAAGGGCCAGGAGGAATCAGAAAATTTTGATCTTCTTACCGGACTCCCTATGCGAAATACCGGTCAGAAAATGATCGCACAGCTAATGCAGGAACACAATGGCTGTCTGATCTTTATGGATATGGATAATCTGAAAAAGATAAATGATATCTACGGTCATAAAGCCGGCGACCGTGCACTGAAAGCACTTGGAGCTCTCCTCTCCGAGCATATCGGAAATTCGGTTGGCTGCAGGTTTGGTGGCGATGAATTCCTTCTTTTTGTACCGGATGCCGGTAAAAATGAAATATCCGAGCTTATGGAAACTCTGTTTTCCCGCTTTGATTCTGAGAAGAAAAAAGATTTTGAGATCCGTGTTGCATCCATTTCTGCCGGACTTTGCATGTGTACCAAGGGAGATTCCTTTGACGAGTGTTCTTCCAAAGCAGATAAAGCACTCTATTATGTCAAGCAAAACGGAAAACACAACTTCTTTTTCTATCAACAGATGGGCAATACCGTATTCCCGGTTTCCAGCGTAGCAAAAGATCTTTCCCTTGTGGCAAAAGCACTTCGCAACAGCGGAAACTATTCCGGAGCACTTAATCTTAATTACCGTGAATTTTCTAAGATTTATGAGTACATCAACCAACTTGGAGAACGACATAAATACCATTGTTTCCTGGTCATGGTCACAATGGAAACCGCTCCGGATTCTATGATGTATATTGAAAATATTGAACAGGCACTGGAATACATGGAGGAAGCGATCCGTCACAAGATCCGTAGGATTGACGTGTGTACACGGTATAGTGCCATGCAGTATCTGATCATTTTGTTTGAACCAGATGAAAGTCAGATTCCAAAAGTTATGGACCGTATTTTTATTCAGTATTATAAACTGTACGATAAACGGAATTTCATTCCGAAGTATGAATATCTTCCGGTGAATGAACACTCGGAGGAAACAAATCCTCAAAACACTTCAGATCACCTTAACCAAGATATCCATCCAGTATAGGAATTTTACTACCTGAGACTTTTATCTGCTGTGAAATGCAATTTTCCAAACTTATTAAAAAATGAGGAAAACAACCGGTTTTTACTTCAGTGTTTTCCTCATTTTTCTGTATTACTTGTTTATTCTTTTCTTCCTCTGACCTTTCCGGTCAGCAGTGCCACCACGATCACTGCGCCTGTAATGATTGTCTAAAGAAATCCTAACGAAATTTTTCGACTGTTTTCGAAATTGCCGTTTCAGCAGACTTATGCTACGATATCCATACGCAAACAAACTTCTTCTTGTTTGCAACCTTATCTATTCAACCCAATCTCATTTTCGGAGCCAGTTTCCGGCAACTTTTTCCGACAATGAACGACAACTGAAAATATCCGGATTGAGATCGCCTCTTTTACATATTTCCGTCATATGTTAATATAATCATATAGACTTTCTCCTTTCGGAACATTTTTATCTAATGAAAGGCGAAATAAATGAACAAAAGAAAAGAATTCTCAAAACTTAACCTGTTGGACAGATTTTTATTCGATGAAGCAATGGAAGATTCGGAGAATATGAAAACAGTACTGGATATTATTCTGGGGCAGGATATCCCACTTAGATTGCCACCACATTCTGAAAAAGAAATGCGGACTTTTCCGGATAACCGGCAGGTCCGATTAGATGTCTATGCATGGGATGACGATGATACTGTGTACGATACAGAAGCGCAGAAGGAAGATACAAAGAATCTTCCCAA
>OLPI01001169.1_pt1 | contig 23809 bp, 17 predicted proteins | sample 1672361 | NCBI WGS metagenome assembly OLPI01 (sample SAMEA3136675, study PRJEB25190) | human gut metagenome
GGCGGCGAAGACGGCCGGCTCGGGCTTCTTATCGTCCTCGGCGAGCTCGCGCAGGGAGTACCGATGGCACCACGCTTTGGCCTCGCCGACGGAGGCGAACCGGAGTCCTGCATCCTTGCAGGCACCTTCACCCGTCGAGATCTTCACCAAGTAGGGCCGATCGGGGGAATCGGCAACCTGGTAGATATCGAACGCCGTCTCCCCGAAGCGGTAGGACTCCCGCGCCGTGCCGTAGGCGCGCTCCGAAAAACGCGGCAGCGAGCACGGCCCGACATCGGGCGAGTCGTAGAGGTTATCCAGGAGGATATAGAAATCGACCAGGTCCATTTTGCCGGGCGCATAATATTCGCCGCCGAGCTTGAACCCCTTGGCATCGTACGAGACCCCGGAGATGAGCCGGACGTCCAGATTGGCGGAGCCGTCATGATGGGAGGCCTCGATATGGAACTCGCCGTTCGTGTCCACGAGGCGGTCGATTTGGCAATCCTTGAGGGCATCCGCGCTGCCGGTGCCCTGTACGAGGGAAAGCAGGGAGTCGGCCACGACCAGCCCGCGTGAAGGCTCGTCCCAGCGCTCGACCGTCCCCTTGGCGACCACGGAGATCTCGGTCGGGTGTTCCGGGTCGCCGCCGCATTTCAAGTCGCGCAGCATGCGATCGAAACAGGAGATTTCGTCGGAGAGGTCGTTGTCGATGGCGTAATCGATCTCTTTCCAAACCTCATTCATAAAGAAATCGAGGGAGGACACCACATCGACATTGACGCCGTCTCGGTCCGCTATATATTCGTTATAATCATCCACCGCCTCATCGGAGAGATAGTAGGCCCGGTCGTAGAGGACGCGTTCCGCGGGCATGAAGAGATCCATGGAGAAGTCCTTTCGGTTGAGAAGGAAGGCACGGGACCGACCCGGTCACCGCTATAGGCCGATAGTACCCGCCCGCATCGCCGCCAGCCGCAGCCATGGTCACCATTTCCCGTACGGGAAGCCGACGGACCTGCCGAGGTCTTGCGCTCAAAAGGCCCCGGACTCGAAAGGGCCCGGGGCCGAAAACGCCTTCCGCGAGCCGGCCCCCTAGAGACGGCGGCCGATCTCGACAGCGTCACCGCGCCCGCTGAGGCGATCCTTCATCGCGAGCGCCCCCGCGGCGAGCTTCGCCGCCGCAGAGCTGCCGAGCGAGGCGCGATAGATGAGGGTGTCGGTGCCGTAGGCCTGGATCCTGCATCCCGTGATCGCGCTGAGCATGGCCATGGCCTCATCCTGGTTGCCGAAGTGCTTGACCGCATCGGCCTGCCCGCCATCGGCGCGGCGCACGGCGATGTCGCACAGCGGCTCCAGGCCGCGGGGGGAATCCTCGAGATAGGCGAGAACGCTGTCGAGGCCGTTGGAGGCCGCCGCGGAGGCGACCTCGTCGAAACCGATATTCGAGCAGTCGAGCTTGACGCCGCCGACCTCGAAGCCCTCCTCCCCGTCGCGCATGCAGTACCAAAGGCAGGGGACGGTCGCGCCCGCACCGGCATCTAGGGTGCGCGACAGAAACGCAACGCCGTCCTCGTCCTCCCAGGGCGTGAGCGGCGTGACGTCGCGCGCGGCATCCTGCGCCAAATAGAAGGATGACATGAACGTGTCGTCGGCATAGGCGCCGAGCACGGTTCCCGCGCGGCTGTACTCGGTCTCGCCGAACGCAGCCTCGATCGCGCGCAGCACGTCGTCCGCATCGGCGCCGGCGGAAAAGCCGCGCCAGTCCCGGACAAGCCTGCCTGAGCGGTCGACGTTGACCGTAAGCTCCTTATAGAGCCCATGAACGGTCCGGGGGAGGTCGTAGATGTCCTCCGGGGCGATGGGCCGCCCGGCGAGCGTGAAGGTCTCGGTCTCGCGGATATCCTGGTCGACCAGCGTCTCGGGGTGAAGCCCCTCTTCGGGCTCGCCAGGCGAGGTCCTGTCGATGAGCATGGCAGCGTAGCGGGCGTTGCCGCCCGCAATGTCGAGGAAGTCGCCCCATCGGTAGGCCTTCTCATCGGACGCATTGCCGTCCGGCACGTACTCGCAATCGAGATAGGCCTTTACCGCCGCGAGGCGGTCGGGGCAGTCCTCGGGCAGGTGCCGGGCGATTTCGAGGATATCGCTATCGGCGAGCCCGTATCTGCACGACAGCTCCTTGGCGTAATACGAGAAGTCAAGGAGGCTCTTCTTCGTATAGGGTCCGACGCGCATATCCGCCTCGCCGGGCACACCGAGCCAGAAACCGTCGAACAGTCCAAGATCGCATCCGATGGCGTCTTCGATGGAATCGACCGCCTCGCGCGGGTCGAGCCCGCGGTTCACGCCGGGCGTGTGCTTGAACGACCTTCCGCTGAAATACTCCAGGAGGTCGACCCTGGACTCGGAACGCGGGAGGTCGGCGGCAGGCAAGTCGAACGACCCCGCCTCGAATCGCTCGGTGTACGCCCCGGTGGCGTCGTCGACATCGTTGCGCAGGAACGCGATCTGGATCAGGTCCGCCCCGTCGTGGGACACCGGGCGGAACAGTGCGACTCCGTCGCTAAGACCGCAGCACCCGACGACCTCGCAGGCATAGGCATGCTCCGGCTCATCCCCTTCGTACTGGCCGCCGGTCGAGACCATATCGATGGTATCCATGGCGCTGTAGACGTGGCCGCCCGCGATCCCGAGGAAATCGTCCCAGCGGTACACGTCCGTATGGCCGTCGGGCGTGTACTCCACATCGGTATATCTGAAAGTGTCCTTGTAGTTCTGTCCGCTTGCGTCCATATCGATGCGCTCCAATCCGAGAAGGCCGGCACCCAAAAGCCGGCGCTCTGATACCCGAGATGGTAGGGCCGCCGTCCCGCGATGCGGTCCGGCGGCCCGTAAGGTTCCCGAACGGGAACCCGGTCACTTCCTCTGCCGCTTGGTCGGCGTCAGCTTGCCCGAGCCGGTCTTATTGAGGATCGACTTGGCGGCATGCGCCATCTGCGGAGGCGTCTTCTCGTAGAGCTTTCCGGCCTCGACGTCGTCCACGAGCCGTTCGGCCTCGCCCGGCGTGAGCGTCTGGGCGCAGACCTGCCTACAGCTCAGGTCCTCGGACTCCACGGCATCCACGACCTCGATTCCCTCGCGGCGGCACGGCGCCCCGACCAGGTCGAGCGGAGCGCGGACGCGTCCCGCCTCGATGAGCGCGGCGACCTTCTCGCGGGCAGCCTCGGCGTCCGTGGCGAGCGCGGGATAGCTGAAGGTGACGGACTCGGAGACCGTCACCATGTAGTATTCGGCGCCGGTCTCGGCCGCCGCCTCGAGTCTTTCAACCATATAGACCAATCTCCTTACGACGAGCCCTTGCCAGTCGGCGGTTTCTTCTTCTTTCCGCGGTCCTTTGCGGTCCGGGCCGCTGCGCTCTTAGCGTGCCCCGCGGTCTCCCGTGGCGGGCGGCCGTGCGGGTAGTACTTCTCGGGCGGCGCCTCGGGCGCGGGCTTGGCCTCGACGGCGCGCCGCCGGCGCATCGCATGGCGCTCGGGCCCGTTGCCGTCCGCATCCTCGCCATCCATGCGGCGGTAGCGCCGCCCATGTGGGCGCATGGTATCGACCTCTCCGCCATCGTCCGCACCGCGCTCGGACGGCCGTCCGTGGCGCCCCAGGCGCTCCCGTCGGCGCTCATGGGCCTCTGTGCGCGATTCGGAGATCCGTCCGCCCTCTCTGGCCGGCACGGCCCCGCCTGCATCTCCGGCTGTGTCCCGAACTGGTTTCACGTCGGGACCTCTATCGTCGGTCCCTGCGGCCCGCAACGGCACGGGAGGGGCCTCCGGGCGGGAAACCGTCTTGACATCCGCCCCCTTACGGCTCCCGACCTGGTCGCCGGCCACGGGGAAGTCAGCGGTCTCGCCCTTCCGCGCGAAGCGTCGGCCGATGGTGCCGGCGTCCCCGGCGGTTTCCGAAGAGAGGGAGGCCGCGGTCTCCATATCCACCCGATCGCCATCCGCCCTGGAGTGCCTGCCGATCGCCCTCATGGCCCTCTCGATGGGCTCCCGCGCTAGGTTGCCCACATCGACGCCCGGGCCGCCGCGGTCTTCCTTGGCTTCCACCGGTGCAGGGCGGTCGCCGCCTTCGTCGGGGTGGGATTCCTGCACGTCCCCCGCCTTCACCCCGGCGCCGCCGATGGCGGCATCGGGGCCGTTATCCCTATCTGGACCGCTTTCGGGGATGACGTTCCGGCGGTGCCTCTCGAAGGCCGCGCGGTAGCCGTTGCGCATCTGCTTGATAAGGGGCGCCGCGGTCTTCACGATCTCGTTGACGTACATCTTGAGCGAGGAGGCCTTGCCTTTCACGTCGTCGGGCGGAAGCACGGGGCTGGCGCACCCGGGACCCTGGGCGCGGAAGTGCGCCTCGATGACGAAGCGGGTGTTCTGGTCGAGGTCGCCCCATGCGACCGGCACGCGCTCGGCCTCCGGCGCCGCGCCGACGTCGCTGTCCATGTCGGCGACGTTGACTATACGGTACAGCCCGGCCTTGGCGTCGCTCCATGACGCCGCCGCGATATCGACCGAGAGGTCGAGAACGCGGGCCGCGCCCCTGAGCATCGTGGAAGGCAGTCCAACGAGAAGCGCGGGCGGGAACAGCTCGTCGACATAGAACAGCCCGCCGCCCGAGCCGCGCGGCCTGGACTTGACGCCGTAGACGCCCGTGCACCCGTCGGCGGGCTTGATGTCCGCGCCGGGGAAGAGGGACTTCCATGTGGCGATGGGCAGGATCTCGCGGGATTCGTGCCAATCGGATGCGGCGAGCCCCGCACAGTTCATCGCGGACAGGTTGTAGAAGGCGTTGGCGCATCCCGTGTGCCTGGAAAGCGTCTCAAGATAGCGCCGCCATCCCGCCTCGTTCGAGGCGGCATGGACCAGATGGTTTTGGTTTTGCGCGTTTACCGTTCGGACGGTCGGGGTGGCCATGGCGTGCTAGAGCTTCTTGCCGCCGGCATCGCCCTCGGCCGTGGCCGATTTGGCCGCGGCCGCCTGGGCCATGGCGCCGATGATCTGCGGGTCGCGCTTCTCGGTTGCGTCCTTGCAGTAGGTACGCACCTCGCGCAGCGCGGGCGCGATATCGTCTCCGGCGCGGTCCTCGACGGTGAGTGACTTGCCCAGGCTGGAGCCGAACAAGTAGACGTCGGCGTCCGTGCGCAGGAAGAGGCGTACCTCCTCGGGCTTCTCCCAGAAATCGTCGACATGGACCTCGCGGGTGCCGATGCTGTCGAGGTCGCGGACCGTGATGGGGCCATCGCCGATCTTGTCGACATCGACCGAATAGACGGCGAGGTCATGCTCTCCGGAGCTGACGGGGCAGACGCAGACGTGGGCCCCGCCGTCTTCGACCGCGGGCCAGACGTGGACGTTGGAATCGGGGTCGCCGCCGCAGTCGAAGACATGCTCGTAGAAGTCGATGGCCTGCTTGCTGCGCCCGACGCCCAGGTCGAACGAGCGGGGGTCGAGGCGATCGTGGATGGTTTTCCAACCGTCCTCGAAGATCATGTCGTCGATATGGTTCCCGAGCTGGTCCATCGCGCTCTCGATGTTCTCCTCGGTCGCGGGGATGGGTATGGGGAAATCTCTCTTGAGCGAGTCGGCGATGTCCTGCCGACGCCAGCGGAGCGTGATGATCTCGTCATCGTAGAGCTTGCCGCCGGTGGGCACGTACTCGCGTCCGCAGGCCTTCTCGTAGCGGAGTTTGACGCGCGTCACGTCGTCGAAGGGCTCGATCGACTCCCAGGTGCGTGCATCCGCGTCGTAGCCGCGGGCCAAGGCATACGGAAGGCCCGCGCCGTCCGCGATGCGGCTGCCGTCGCCCTCGGTCATCGCGAGCAGCGCGATACCGCTCTCGCCGTCGTACTCGAGGACGAAATGGTCCAGCTTGTCGTTCATGTTGTGACTCCTAACGGATAGGGCGGCGGAAGCAGGCGTCCGCCGCTGGTTACTGGTTCTTATGCCCTCGATATGCCGGCCGCGCCGCCGCGCCGCCGAATGTGGCGCGCGCCGCAGCCGCGGCCGTCTCGGGAGGGTCGATCGGGTGCGAGATGCGCTGGCAGCGCTGCGCGATCTGGCGCAGGTAGGGCGAGATGTCGCGCTCTTGCTCCCTGACCGAATCGCTAGGTGCCGGGATATAGACGCAAAGGGGGTCGACGAAAGCGCGGACGACGGGCGATGAGCTGGCGAAGGCACGGACTTTACCGATATCCGCATCGATGCCGTCCACGTAAAGCTCGATTTTCCCGCCCAGTCGGTCGATCTTCTCGAAGGTGACGGGTTCGTTGCCGATGGCCGCGGCCAGAATCGTGCGGACGGTGAGTCCGAACGAGGGGCCGTCTCCCAGGCGGCAATGGGACACATGCAACGCATTGCCGTCGCCCGACGGCCAGAACATCGAATTATGGTGCGCGGTCACGTCATATACGCCCCTGTAGAAGTTATCCGCCTGGGAGCTGCCGAGACCGAGGTCGAGACGTTCCGCGCGGATGGAATCGACGATCTCCCTCCATCCATGCTCGATGAGACGGTCCCGGACATGCGCGATCTGCCCGATCGCGGTATCGATGTTCTCCTTCGTCGCGGGGATAGGGTAGTCAAGCGACTCCTCCAGGATCCCGGCGATATCGCCGCGGCGCCAGCGGCAGGCGATGACCTCGTCGTCGTGGAGCCTGCCTTCGTTGGGGGTGTAGTCGCGGCCGACGCGGTGCTCGAAGACGACCTTGGCGCGCGTGATGTCGCCGAACGGCGTTGCCCTGGCCCAGGTGCGCGATCCGCGGTGGTAGCCGCTCGTGACGAGATAGGGCATGTCGGTGCCGCCTCGGACGTCCGAGTGGGCGTCGTCGGTCAACGCGACCAGCGCGCAATCGCTCCACTTGTCATACTCGAGGACGATATGCGGGACGGTCTCCATTTCGATACTCCAATCATATTGCCGCGGGCGGTGTGGCGGCCCTATTGTTTCTTGCAACTTCGTCCGAACTCGGCCCCATCGCGATTCAGCGCGGCTTTGGCGGCTGCGGCGGCCATGGCTTGCGGCTCGCGTGGGCTTTCCCTCTGTCCGAGATTTATCGGTGCGTGGAGCCTGCGGTCTTTCTCGAGCCGGAGGTTCGAGTACCGCTTCTGTGCGGCGTAATATGCGGCGCTGTTGTCCTCGGTCCCGCCGAGCCCGTGGACGTGGCTCATGTGGGCATCGACGAGTGCGGTCATCGCCGCGCCCGCCTTCTCGATTTCGTTTGCGAGCTCCGCATCGGTGAACCCGCGGATATCCGACGTGGCGGAATCGTCCCGGCGCATGGCCCCGTCAAGCGAGTATTCCCGCCCGCGCAATCCCTCGTAGGCGAGTTTCGCCTTCACGATGTCGTCGAATAGCGTGCAGTCCTCCCAGTTGCGAGTCGGATGGTCGTATCCCATGGCGACGACGTAGGGCGTGTTGTACCCGTCGAGGGCCGGCACGACCCCGTCGACGGCGCCGGCGATGAGGGCGCACCCGGCGACGTCGTCGTGCTCGAGGACGATGAAATCGATAGTTCCATCCATATCGAAACTCCCAAACGAAAAAACGTCGCGGCAGGCACCGCCCGCCGCGACAATGGACCTCAGCGCTTGTTGCCGACGAGCTCGACGGCGCCCTTCGCGCCGCCCTCTGCTGCCGACAGCGCGGCCGCGGCGATTGCCTGCGGGTCGCGGGGCTGCTGCACGGCCGTGCGAGCGTCCTCGGTCACCTTGCGCAGCGTCGGGGCGAGATCGGGCAGATCGCCGTACAGGTTGTTGACCCCGAAGCGCTCATCGAACCTATCGACCGCGACGCGGTTGGCGAAGGCACGGATAGCCTCGATGCCGTCGAAGCCGTGCTTGTGCACGCACAGCTCGCGTTTGCCGCCCAGGCGCTCGATATCGTCGACGGTGATCTCGCTGTCCCCGATGAGGCCGGCATCGATCTTGTAGACCGCCAGGTCGCCGTCCTCGCTGTCCACGGCAGATGTCATGACGAACGCGGCGTCCCCCTCGCTACTCGGCCAGACGACGGCCTCGGTGAAGTTCGAGAGCCCGAAGGCGTCCCTGTAGAAGTCCACGCCCTGTTTGGTCGATAAGCCCAGGTCGAGCTCGTCTTCGACGATGATGCCGCCGATGGTCTCCCAGCCGTCCTCGATGGAGCGGTCCTGGAAGTTGTCATGTGCCATGAGCTGCCCGATTGCGGTATCGATGTTCTTCTCCGTGGCAGGGATGGGGTAGGCGAGGTATTCCGAGAGCGCCGCCGCGACATCCTCGCGGCACCATCGGATCGTGCAGAACTCGTCATCGCGCAGCTTGCCCTCCGCGAGCGGGTATGGATGGCGGCACGAACGCTCGTAGTCGATCTTCGCCTCGGCGATATCGGTGAAGTAGTGCCCGGCGCCCCAGGAACGGGACTCGAAATCGTATCCGTCGGCGACGATGTAGGGCGATGCGTGCCCGCTCAGGACGGGCTCGCGGCCGCCCGACGTGGCGACGACGAGCGCGGTGCGCGTGTTCTCGTCGTATTCGAGGACGATGTGTTCCATGGCGAAACTCCTTAGGCGGTCCGGCGCGCAGAAGGCGCCGGCGATGCGGATATTGCCCTGATGATAGGGACGCTGGCCCGCCGTGTGAACGCATGTTCCCGAACGGGAAGGGCCGCCCCTAGAGCGCCGGCCCGCGCCCGGGGGCCTCTCCCTGCGCGGTCGATCCCGCGGCCCTCTTGGCGCCGCGCGCCTGCGTCTCGGGATCGGTGAGCGACAGGGAGCGCTCGCGCGCCTCGGCGGCGAGGCGCGCCACGAGGCAGGGGTCGGCCGTGTTGGGCGACAGCGTGGCGCACGAGGCGGCGAGGGCCGCGTCGGCGAGCCGTTTGACCCCGTCGGCCCCTGCCGGGACCTCGCGCATGCGGTTCCTCGGGTCCTCGGCGGTATCCTCGAAGCCGAAGAACGCGCGCTCGTCCTCGCCCTCCGAGATCGGCCAGGCGGCGCCCTCGATCAGGAGGTTCCCGTCCTCGAGCACGTCGGCGCAGATGGCGCCGATCTCGGCGGTGTCGGTGCCGCCGATGCCGATCGTCGCGGTGAGGATGCTGTCGGTTGAGGCGATGCTATCGGGACTGTTCGCGGCGATACGCCGCGCCCCCGAGATCGCCGCTCCCGCGGCGGTGAGCGCGGTGCGGTACAGCTCCGGGCTCGACAGCCCGCGCACGAGCGCGGAGCGGCAGCACCCGGCGAGCGTGTAGGAGTTGGCGGCCGGCGCGATCCCGGCGGGGAACACCGGGATTCCCGGCGTGTTAGCCGTGAGGACGGGCGAGGCGGCGGCGAGGCGTTCGAGCTCGAAGCGCGTGGGCGTCTCGCAGAGCAGGTCTGCCAGCGCGTCGGCCACGGCGTCGAGCGGGTCGCCGGCGATGCGGCACCAGGTTGGGACGTCGACGGCGATGCACGCGGCGTGCCCCGTCAGCCGGTCGAGCTCGAGGTCGATGTCGCGCCCCTCGACCCTGTTGAGCGTATATCCGCCCGCCCCGCTCGCGACGGGGCAGGTCAGGATGCTGGAGTTCTCGCGGGAGATGATCGTGTAGCGCGCGCCGTCGCAGAATACGGCGGAGTCGATTTCGAGCGGCTGCATGGCGAGTCCTTTCGGTTTAAAGGGGACAGGGGACCGGAGACCGGCCCCCTGTCGGACGTGTCCTCTATGGCGTATACCCTAAAAGCGCCCCGGCTTACATGCCGGCCTTGTGCTTCTCGCCCTCGGCGCCCTCGTCACGCGCGGACGCGGCCGCCGAGCATCGCGCTGCCTCGGCGATGTCGCCCGGGACGCCGAGCGCGACGCCGTTGGGCGAGGCGGTCGCGGCGTTGTGCGCGGCGGAGTCCTCGCAGATGAGGCCCTGGCGGCGCAGTTCCGCCACGCGTGCGGCCTCGCGGGTCTCGTCGTCTGCAACGGCGGCGCGCTCGTGCTCGCGCTCGGTCGCGCGCTCCTCCTCGACGCCCACCTCGATCGCGGCGGCCTCGGCCTCGTCGCGCTGCGCCTGCTCGCGCTGGAGCTGCAGCTCGGCCTCGATGCGCTCCTGCTCGAGGACGGCCAGGCGTTGCTCGAGCTCGTCGAGCTCGGCCTGCTTGGGGAACGGCTCCTTGGCCGCCTTCTGGGCGTCGGCGAGCGCGCGCTGGGCGGTCCCCAGCTTCAGCTCGATCTCGGCGGGGCCCTTCGCGTCCTTGGCGATGATTCGGTCCATCTGGGTGAGCACGGTGAACGCTCCTTTCTCTCCGGAGGGGAAGACCCTCTCCGACATGTGCACGTGTTTGGCGGGATCGACCGCGAGGCCGATATAGGGCAGCCAGTCGTCGTCGAGGACGTGCTGGCGGCGGCACACGACCGACAGGCCGCGGTAGGTCCCGATGGTCTCCTGGCAGCCGGGTCGGACGTCGTAGGCGGCGCGGCGCAGGGCCCGGATGGCCTCCTCCTTGTCGGCGATGTGCACTCCGCCGACGGTGAGGAAGCTGTCCTTGGAGCCGAGCGTCTGCTGGCGGACCAGGTCGGCCTCGGAGAACGGGATCTGGTCGTCGGCGAGCATGTCCCGTTCGGCGGCAAGTGCATCGACCAGCGGGCGGTACTGCGTCTCGATCTTGTGCTGGACGTCGGCAAGGCCCTCCAGATGGGACTCCCTCATGAGCTTGAGCTGGCCGATCTTGTTCTCGACGTCCATGCGCTCGGCCACGGTGGGGTCGCCCTCGGCGATCTGCTTCATCTGCGCGAGCGACAGCACGGTCTCGTCCAGGTCGTCCATGGTGCGCACGGGCGACTTGTTCGTGAAGACCTGGCTGATGAAGCGCTGCTTGCGCTCGACGATGGAGTAGAGGTAGCTGTCGAACGTGCCGGTCGAAACGTAGCGGAAGTCGTGGACGCGGTCGAAGCCGTTGCCCTGGCGCACGATGCGCCCCAATCGCTGCTCGAGGTCGGACGGTCGCCACGGGCAGTCGAGGTCGTGGATCGCGGCGAGGCGCGTCTGAACGTTCGTTCCGGTGCCGAGCGTCGTGGTCGAGCCCAGCAGGATGCGGATGTCGCCGCTGCGGACCTTCTCGTACAGGGCCTCCTTCTGCTTCGACTTGCCCTTGGCGTCGGTCACGCAGGCGATCTCGGACTCGGGGACGCCCGCCTCGATGAGGCGGCGGCGCACGTCGTCCTGGATGTTCCAGCGCCCCGAGGCGGGCGTCGAGGAGTCCACGAACACGAGCTGGGCGCCGCGCTCGTCCTCGGTGCGCTCGCGGATGTCGAGGATGTTCCGCACGCACGCGTCGACCTTGCCGCCGGAAAGCGGCTCCATGTCGGGGTCGTCCTCGAGGTAGAGCAGCTTCGGGTCGAGGGCGACCTTCCTGCCGTCGCCGGTGATCTTGAGCATGTTGTCCACGCTCGGGTCGCACCCGCTGTGGACCTTCTCGCCGCGCTTCACCAGCGCCTCGACCTCCGCGAGCTGTTCGGGGGTGGCAGGCACCGCGACCGCGTGGCTCTCGAGCTCGGGGAGGTCCAGGTCGAGGTCGTCGGCGGTCATGATGTCGCTGTAGCAGTGGAACGAGCTCATGAGCTCCGGGAGGTTCTGGAACCTCGCGAAGCGGCGCTTGATGTCCAGGCCGCCGCCCTCGGGCTTCGGCTCCAGGGTCTCGGTGACCTCGCCGAAGGTCTTGGCCCACGCGCTGAAGTTCGAGACCCCCTGGCTGGCCAGCAGGTTCGGCGAGAGGTAGCGCTGCATGTTGTAGAGCTCGGCCATCGTGTTCGTGACGGGCGTGCCCGTGGCGAACACGATGTTGTTGCCGCGCCCGTTGCCGCGGAGGTATTCGCACTTCATCAGAAGGTCCTCGCACTTGGCGGCGTCGCTGGTCTGCATGCCCGGCACCGAGCCGCCCGACACCGCGAGGTTCTTGAAGTAGTGGGCCTCGTCGACGAACAGCGCGTCGCAGCCGATCTCCTCGAAAGTCGCGCCGTCGAGGGTCTTGGACGCGTTTCGCTTCTCGAGCGACTGGAGCTTGCTCTTGAACTTGTCGCGCACGCCCTCGATCTGCTTGACCGAGAAGTCCTTCTCGTCGGCGCCGTCCTGGAGTTCCATCAGCCTGGATTCCTCGAGCTCGTCGATGCGCGCCGTGAGCGCGGCCTTCTGCGCCGCATAGGACATCTGAAGTTTCTCGAAACGGCTGAAGCCGACGATGACGGCATCCCAGTCGCCCGCGGCGGCCTGTCCCCAGAAGCGTCGCACCGAGTCGGTGTTCTTCGCCGCGGCGTCCGTGAGGACGAGCAGCTTCGCGTCTGGGTAGAGCTTGAGGTAGTCGGCGGCCCACTGCTCGGTGAGGTTGTTCGGCACGACGATCATCGGCTTGCGGGCGCGCCCCAGGCGCTTGAGCTCGTGCATGGCGGTGATGCCGGTGAAGGTCTTGCCGGCGCCGACCGTGTGCGCGATCAGCGTGCCCTCGCCGTCCTGGATGATGCGCGCCACGGCGTCGCGCTGGTGCTTCCTGAGCTGGATGTCGGGAGACATGCCCGGCAGCGAGAGGTAGTCGCCGCTGTAGGCGCGCGGGGCGACGCGGTTGAGCTTCCTGTTGTAGATCTCGGCGAGCATGGCCGCGCGGTCCTCGTCCTTCCAGACCCACTCGCGGAAGGCCTCCTCCAGCTCGCGGCGCTTCGCGTTGGCCGCGGCCGTGGCGACCGGGTCGGGGATCTTCTTCTTGGACTTGCCCGATACGGGGTTGTAGTCGGGATTGTCCTTCTCGATCTGGATGAGGCCGCCGTTGAGCGCCGCGGTGAGAACCATGAAGCAGTTGTAGGAGCCCACGCCCCACTTCTTCGCGACCGACTCATCCATGCCGCCGCTGGCGGACGTGACGCTCCACCTGCCGGACACCTCGGAGTAGCGGACCTCGAGGCCTCGCGCCTGGGCGGCGGTCTGGTAGCTGCCGCGTTCCCTGCTCTCGTATCCGTATCCGATCTTGAAGGTCTCGAGCGCGAAGTCGCGAATCACCGACGCGGGGACCCAGGAACTTCCGAGCTGACAGGCGATCTGCCCGGGCACGAGCTTGACCGGCTGCACGGCCTCTAGACGCGATTCAAGGCGCTCGAGCGCCGCGATGCGGTCCGGGTCGGCGGGCGGGACGGCGCGCTTGGCGGCATCCATGAAGCGCGCCCTGTGCTCGCGGAAGCGCTCCAGCCCCTCCTCGGTGGCGAGGTCGGACAGCTTTGCCGGCTCGCCGGCATAATAATCGACCAGGTAGGCGGGGCGGCCGTCGCGGCGGAGCAGGTCGGCTTTCGTCACGCGCTCATCGGAGCGCTGCTTCTGCTCGATGCGGTACAGGTACTCGACGGCATCGGGCGCCGCCCTGAGGGCGCGGGCCAGGCGCATGCCGTTCTCGATGCGCGCCTCCCTCACGGAGAGCTCGCCGTAGGACGAGCGGACGGGCGGCTCGATCTCGGCGCCCGCGATCGCGCGGAAGGTCTCGAAATACTCCGACCTGTTGAGGATACCCGAGCCGCCCGCGGCGAAGAAGACACCCAGCTCCTCATCGGAAAGGTCGCTGTCGCAGACGAGGTACTTGAGCGCATGGGCGGGCGTCTTCACGATGTCCTTGTTGTTCTGGCTGGAATAGAAGTCCCCGAGCCCGCGGGCGAGCAGGTCGATCAGCGGGTTGCCGGTTGAGACCGATGCGCGGCGGTCATCATCGCCTCGGTCCGCGATCGGACGCGGCCCGTCATAGGCCTCGAATGCGAGGGGGATGAGCGCTGGCCAGCAGTCCCAGTTTATCCGGCGCGCGCCGTGGTCGAGGCCTTCGGAGTGCGCTGCGACGTCCACCGCGAAGCGCGAGGTCGTCGGGTCCAGGCTGCTCTCCCACAGGTGGGTCTTGCGCAGCTGCGCGAGGGCGCCGCGGGCGTCGTCGGGCAGGCCGTCGGCATCTACGGAGAACCCGAGGTGTTCGTTCCATGCCTCGCGGGTCTGGCGTTCCGCACGTCCGCACTCGGCATCCAGCAGCGCACGGACGTGCTCGAGCTTGCCGCCCACGTCGCCGGAAAGGTACTCGTCGGCGGTCATGACGTGCGAGGCGTCGTCGGGGTCGGTGACCACGAGGTCGCCCAGGCGCTCGAGCGCGGTCTGCGTATCGGTCTCCATGAGGTCGGCGAGGAAGTCCATATCGACCCCGCCGCGCGCGTCGATCGTGACGGCGAGGGCGTCCGAGGGGTTGCCGACGTGCTCGGGCGTGGGCGCCTCGGGGGTGACGAGGCGCTTCTTGAGGATGTCCGCCTTGCCGGTCACCTCGCCGTCGGAGTCCACCTTCTCGAGGCTCAGGAGGTTGAGGGCCAACGAGTGGTCCGTGAACCCCTTGGAGGGGAACACGGCGAGGTTCTTCTTGGAGTTGATGCGGCCGTAGCGCTCGAGAAAGGAGTCGTATTCGGCGGAGAGCCCGGCGATGGCCTCCTCGACCTCGTCGTCGTCCGCGCCGGGGTCGCGCTCGAGGGCGAGCAGCGCGCGGGCGCCGTCGCGAAGCAGGAGCATGGCGCGGGCGCGCTCGGGGCCGGTCTTGCCGCCGCCGGGTGTGAAGGGTTCCACGGCGTCTTCCGTGCCGTACCAGATCGTGCCGTCCGCGGCGACGGAGAACTCGAACTTCGTGGGCGAGGTCGGGACCACCGAGACCCCGGCGGCCTCCTCGGCTGCGGCCATCTCGACGGCGCCGGCGCGGGCGACGCTGTCGCGCAGCAGGTCGGAGACGCGGTCGCCGAGGGCGGCGACCCCGCCCTTGAAGCTGACGCCGAGCGTCGGGCCCATGGGACCGCTGACGATCGACATGTCGCCGACGGCGCGGCCGGGATGCTCGTTGAAGTATCGGTTGATGTTGACGGTGTCCTCGAAAGGCGAGGTCTCGACCCACTCGGGAAGCTCGTCCTCGGACAGGGCGATGGGCTCGGGACGGCGGCGGAGCAGCAGGATGTCGCTCAGCGCCTCGGTTCCCGCCTGGCGCCTGAACGTCTCGGCCGGCAGGCGCACCGCGCCCAGGAGCTCGGCCTGCTCGGCCATGGCGCGGCGGGTCGCGGTCGAGTTCTTGTCGAGCGTGTAGCGGCTGGTGAGCACCGCGACGATGCCGCCGGGGCGCACGGACTCGATGCTCTTCCTGATGAAGTAGTCGTGGATCGGCATGCCGTCGATCTTGATGTCGCCGCTGTAGGGGACGTTGCCGATCGCGGCGTCGAAGGAGGCGGGGGAGACCCGGCACTCCTCGAGGCCGGCGGCGGTGATGTGCGCCTCGGGGCAGAGCGCCTGCGCGATGCGCGCCGAGATCGGGTCGAGCTCGACGCCGTGGAAGTCCAGGGCGAGGTCGGCGGGCGCCAAGCGCATGAAGTTGCCGGTGCCGCAGCCCGGCTCTAGGATCGCCGCGGGCGTGTCGCCCTGGCCGATGCCGGCCTCGCGCAGCGCGTCGTAGATGGCGCCGATGACGGGCGCCGGCGTGTAGAAGGCGGTGAGGACGGTATGGCGCTGGGACGCGAACTCGTCCTCGCTCAGCAGCTCCCTGAGCCCGTCGCGGATCTCGCCCCACTCGCCCTCGGCCTTCTCGGAGAAGGCCTTCTGCGCGCCGCCCCAGCCCGAATAGGCCTCCATGGCGGTGATCTCGGCGGCGGTGGCGCGGCCTCGCTCCTCGGCGGCGGCAAGCGCCTCCAGGGCCGCCAGGTTCTTCCTGGCTCGCGTGATGGGGCTGCCCGCGCACTGCGAGTCAACGCCGGCGGCGGGATCGATGGGTTCCGCGGCTTCTGCCGCGGCGGGCTCATCGATAGCCGTCGGGGTCTCGGCCCCGGAAGTCTCTACATGGCCTCGATGATCTCCTTGATAGCGATCTCGGTCGCCATCGCCTCGGCGGAGTTCGCCTTCTTGATGAAGCTCGGCAGGTCGCTCGAGCGGAGTTCCGTCGTCGCCCCGCACGACTTCATGCAGCCCGGCGTGAGCTCGCTGATCCTGTTGCGGTACGCCGTCTCGATCTGCTCGAGATAGGATTCCGTCTCCCCGGACGCCTTCAGCTCGGCTACCTTCTCCGGCAGGTTGTCCAGCATGAACTGGTACCTCATGCCGCGGATCCCGGTGTACGGTTGTTTCAGGACGGCCATCTTCGTCTCCCTTCCGAGATGCGTCGGCGGGCGGCTCGCCCGCGATTTGGTTTACATAAGACCGCGACTCGGCGGCTTTGTCAACGACATTCTCCGTGTTTTCAGTGACGGCGAACAGAAAGTCGTCGGTCATGGCGAAAAGGGAGAGCTGCCCTTCTGCCTGAAGCGTCTTGCGGGAGCGGCGCGCCATCGGTGCCTCGCCTTCATGGTCGGGTTTGCGTTATCTCGGATACCGTATCCCCATGGGCCGCCGCCGCCAACGCGCTTTCCCGAACGGGAAGCGCCGGCCCGGGTATCGTGAAGTTAACGATTGACGTTGGCAAGAAGTAACTGCGGAACTGAAATTGCCTTTTATTCGTGGGTACGATTGCGAATATCGACAGCGGCTATCTCGATTGGAGCTGTTTGGTAAATGACCAGAAGCGTATTCATCGCAAGGAATCGGAGCACCGGCTTCCATTCACTGCTCGAGGTGGTCGGATCCGGCAATCCGGCACCAACGACGAAACCCATGGACTTCGAGCTAGCCGAACGCCTGCTTCGCTGGGGCACGCTCGACGAGCTTGTCTCGGCCATCTCGGAATCGGAACCGCTCATCGACCGCAGTATCTATAGAGAGGAGAGCAGAAGGCTTTCCATCTCCGATGCCATCGAGATCGTCGAAGAGTCCGTTAACGGGGAACACGGCTTCGGACGTTGCAGCGAGAAGTCTCTTTTCCTTCAATTGTGCCTTGAGGGGATGTCTGCGACGGGCAGCGCATCTTCGCTTTATCCGTCCCGGGCCTCCGTCTCGCGCGACATGAAAAGGCACGGCCTCATCGAATCTGGCGGGCTCGCCGAGCTGAAAAAGTGGAGGGAGGCCGATCCTGGGTGCGCCGTCGTGGTCGAACCCCTGGAGGATATCGTGCTGTGCCGAAACCTCGGGTCGTTGGTGCTGAGGCTGATGGCGAACATCGCCGCCGGGCACGATGACGTTCTCGAGAGAAGCGGTTTCAGGCATTTCGACGAAATGCGCCGCCGTCAAATCGCCGGAAAGCTCATGGGTTCCTGCTGGGTCTTGCCCTTCAAGCACGCCCCGTCTATCGACATGACCCTCAACTACTCGACGAGGCGGTTTGGCAACGTCTTTGCCTATATGGTCGCCGACCCTCTCGAGAGGCGCTTCCTCGATCTAAGACCCAAAGGAAACGGAGATCTTTTCGGCTCGGTTCCCAATGCGATCCTGATGACCGCGCGGGACGGCGCCGCCGCGCCGTTCTTTGACATCGGCTGGAAGCCGGAGATCGAGAGGACCAAGCTGTATCTGGGCATCGACGACGGCGGCTCCCAAAGGGAAGAGGCGGTTGCCTTCGTGGAGTCCGTTGCCGAGATGTTGGCGGGGCTGACGACGAAGGACGGCGATCTGCTCGGATGGTCTGTGAACGCGCCTTCCATCTTCGACGACGAGCCGGCACCCAGATACAGTTTCCACTCGACGGCGGCTGCGATGTTCGGGGCTATCTTCTACCGATACGGCTGCGTCCCCGCGAAGTGCAAAAATTGCGGGAACGGCATCTTGGTTAAAACCAAGGGGAAGAGGCGCGAGTTCTGTTCCCCGTCGTGCAGGACGCGGTACTCGAACCGAAAGGCGGGACCCTAGAGAGATCCGCCTTTCATCCTCGCGCTGCGGCCTCCGCCTTCATCGGTACGTGCCCCGTGCTTCGCCGCGACCGTCGCCTGCTTGGCGACGATATACGGTGCGCAGATCTCGCCGGGCTCGATCTCCAGGACTGCGGGGCTCGCCGTATCGGCTGCCGGGTGTTTCCTGGCAATGGGAATCCTGTCCTGGTTATCTACCCGTGAGGCATCCCGTTTGCCCTTTAGGTCGAGCAGGTACGCTTCATCACATTCGGAGAAGACCGTGCAGATTCCGCCTTCGGAGAAACGCTCGCGGTAATGCTCGAGGGATGGCGAGGGCGTGGCATTCTCGTCGGAGAAGGTCTGGAACTCCGTGACGAGATTTGCGCCGGACGGCCAACGGCACTCGAAAACGATGTCCGATATATATTCGGGCGGATCGGGCCACGTGCACTCAGCATCGGCCAAGCTCAAGATGACCGTCTGGCTCGTTGTGGCCGGCTCCTCGAGATCGTATTGCGAGGTCACGACCATGAGGCCCAACTGGGGCGAGAATACTGCGATATCGTCTCCGCCGATCAGCTTCACGGCATCTGCCGCCGGGGTCTTGAAAGCGGAAAACATATCCGAGACGGACTGCACTTCCAGGATGTCTGCTTCTTCAACGTCGCAATCGTGGAAAGCCATCCCACACACCTCTTTCTACCTGTGTACCTTGATGTCTGCGCTTCCGGTCTCACCGGCATGCGCTGCCGCCTTGGCGGCTGCCGCCATGGCCGCGGGGCTCATGCCCTTTGCGGGCGCCTGCGCGAAGGCATCGACGGCCGCGCCGATCTTCGCCTCGATCTCGTCGCAGCGCGCGGAAACCCTCTCGCACTCCTCCTTGACGTACTTAAGTGCCGCCGGGACGGGGACGCCGAGCTCGCGCATGGCGCTCTCCGCCTCGGCGGAGAGCGCCGCGAGGTCGAAGTCGCGGGCAAGCCTCGCGCTCGGCATGTCGTGTCGGATGGAGACCGTGGAGCCCCCGAACGAGAGGGGGGAGGACTGGAAGCCGTGCCAGCCGAGGCGCCTCGAGCTGAAGGTGAGGATGGTGCCGGTCTGCGGTCGCACGGTCGCGCAGAACCCGTCGGCGAGCGTGCAGGAGATCTCGATGTCGCGCCCGTGGACCGTGACCGTGCCGAGCTCGCGGGACCTGTCGCGGCCGAGCGTGCGGACGACGTTGAAGTCATCGGTCATCAGCCGGTCGAAAAGCTCGACATCGACCGACGATGCGCGAAGCTCCTCCATGCTGTCCAGAAACGCCAGGATGCTCTCGCGCGCCTGCATGCCCAGGCCCTCGATGAGGGGGCGGGAGCGGTCGAGTCTGGCGATATCTACGAGCGTGAGGTCCTGCATGAGGCGGCGCGCGTCCACCTCGCTGATCGAGGTCCTGAAGTTCTTGCCGATCCACTGCGACGCTGCGAACGGGTGTCCCGCGAAATCGATCATCGAGGCGCCGGCACCGCCGAGCTCGATGCAGTTGCGGCGTACCGATTCCGCTACCGACTTCGCCGCGGCGTCGATCGCGTGCGCGTCCCGGCCGTCGGCGTAACCCTCGGCGACGCGGTCGAGCGCGAGCAGGCGGGCGCCGGCGAAGATCTCGGCGGTGGGGTAGATCGCCGCGTCGGCGACGCCCTCGCCCAGGCCTTCCAACGTGCCGTCGTGGCAGATGAGTGCGCCCGAGATGCGGTCGATGGAGGCCTCGCTGCAATCGAAGCCGCCATGCTCTGATTGGAAGGCGAGGCAGATGCCCTCGCCGTCCGTCATGGTTGCGTGTTTTCTGGTCATGGTAGCTCCGGGAGTCTAGTGCTTGGGCCCGCGTGCCTGCGCGGGCTCCTCTTCGGCGGGCTTGGCCGCGGGAACGGCCTCGATGATTTCCTTGGCGACGGTCCACAAATTGATGCCCTCCGTGGCGCGCATGCGGAAGTCTTCGTCGAAGTACTCGGCGTCCGCACGCGCATGCTCAAGTGCGGCCTCGGCGAGCATGGTGCCGATTGCCGCGATGGGGTTCTCGTAGACGCCCGACTCATCGACATAGCCGTATTCGATCAGCTCGTCGATGCTCTCCACGAGACAACGGCCGAATCCCTTGTCCAGGCTGTGGTACTCATCGAGGTAGGAGGAAGCGAGTTTGTAATGATACCTGGCATCGCCGTGGCCGCTCTCCTTCCACTCCAGGAGCTTCCCCTTGGCCTCGGCGAAGGCGGCCTCCATGGGATTGATGGCCTCGGGCAGCTCGGGCATGTCCTCGAATTTCATATCCGCGAGCAGACGTCCGAGCGCGCGCTGGTTCTGCTCGGTGGCGACGGCGAGCGCCCCGAGGAGCACCGGCAGGTCCTCGCCCTTGAGCTTTTCATAGAACGCGAGCTTATCGAGCGCGATAGAGCTGTCCTCGGCGCGGCGGCACGCCTCCAGCGCCTCGCGGTAGGGGTCGAGATTGTCCAGCTCTTCACCCACGCGGTCGCGAACCTCTCCCAGGGCGAGCTCGGATGTCTTGCAGATGGGGGAGGTGATCAGGAAGAAGCCTGCATCGTCGGAGAGTTGGAAGGACAGCGACTTGCGCCCGTCCTTGTACTCATGGATTCCGGCGGTCCATCGCCCGCCGGACATGTTGGCGGCGAGTGCGGCCATGCGTTTGGTGGACTGTACGAGCTGATCGTCCAGCTCGAAGCAGGTATCCACCTCCTCGCCGGAAAGCCAGAGTTCGGCCGCCTCGCGGTTCTCGAAGGCTTCGCACAACCAGGTGTTGCGTTCGAAATCGAACGCCTCCCAGGTGGCGAAACCGAGCTCGTTGCCGCAGCTTCGGACGAGAAGTTCGCCGGTCTCGGCTTCCGTTCCATGCTCGACGGTGCGCGTGGCGTCCTCGCCGTAGAGCGAGGCCATGCGCTCCGCTTCCTTTTTGTCGACGGCGTCGTAGTTCCACATGGCGGTCGATCCTTTCATCGGGCGCCCTCCGGCGCCGCGGGTATATTCGCCCTCGATGCTATCCGCGCTCGGCCCCGACCGCCCCCGCGCCCGTTCATGTTTCCCGAACGGGAAGCACTCATCCGCACCCCAGACACCCTGGAACGCGAAAGGAAAGAGCCGCCGCCCGATGGGCGACGGCTCCAGGGCCTCGCATATGGTTCCTCATTGCCCCTTGGGGCAACGCAGCGTGCGCATCTACCCGAAAAGTTCGATGAGTTTTTCGGCCTGTCGCTGCCCGATGCCCGCGACGCGGCGGGACTCCGCGATGCCGATTGCGGTCATGGCGCTTTGCGCCTTCGCCGCGCCGACACCCGGCAGGGCCATGAGCAGACGCTTCGCCTTGATGCGCCCGACGACGGGGTTTTCCTTGCCATCGGCCAGGGCGGTCGCGATGGCCACTTCGCCCGATTTGACGCGGTCAAGGTACTCGGCGCGCGCGGCGCGCATCTCGGCGGCTCGCTTCAGTGCGGCGGCCCGCTGCTCGGGGGTGAAGTTGTTCCCGAAGGCGGCCTTCTTCTCGGTCATGGTCGTTTCCTTTCAGTCCTGCGGCATCGCGGTCGCGTACCGCCTAGAGCCATTCGACTACGGTATCGCCGGAATGGACCGAGGCGAAATCGACGCACAGGGTCCGGCGGTGTCCCGGCTGCGTGTGCCTGCCGTCGTTCACGGTGAAGATAGCGAAGCTATCGAATACCTGCGCGAGCGTGCAGCGCACCTTCGCGAGGTTCGCCGCGGTGCCGCGTTTCGAGCCCGTGTGTCCCGAGATAGTCGCCCGATGGCCCAACTTGCCCGAGAACTGTTCGCGGTATTCGGCGATCGTCAGCCGCCCGTCCCTCGCGGGGTCGCACTCCCATCCGAACAACTACACCGCCCCCATGCCAAGCATATGGGCGCCGCGTCCGGCGGCAAAGTCGATGATCGGCTTCATAGATGCTCACGCCTTCCAGAGGTCTTTCAGATACGGCAGGAGGTATACCCCGCAACTGCCTAAAAGATGCGCTCAGACCGCAAAAACCTTACATCCTCGACCGGATATGGAGAAATGGGGCCGCTAGATGGAACGCCGCGCCACAAGGTAGAATCGATAGCAAGCGGAACCCGTTCCTTATGTCACACCTTGGGAACGCGGGCAACGCAGGTGCGCGCCCCGGGGCCGGGCGAAAACGGCCCCCTCCCTTCCCTCAAAAACATCTCCGATTGCAAGCGGCGGCCTGCCGAAACCGACAGGGCGTTCGCCCTGTTCATCCGCAGGAGACCCAAGGGCGATATGTACCCGGACGCCATGCCCACGGGCTACCGTCAATCGTCCCAACGGATCATCGTCAATCGTCCCAACGCAGCAGGTAGACGCCCATATTAGATTGGCTGGAATTGAAGGGCGACGCACCCCGCGAGCAGGCGGGCGGCGGGGTTGTCGCAGAAAAAGGCCGGGAGTGCAGCCCGGCCTTTAAACCTGAAATCCGCATCGCCCGCGTAACTGGCTAGCAACCTGCGCAGGGTCCGCTTCGTTCACCTGTGATTCTACCCGGTGGACCGGAGTTGATACGCAGATGCCCGGGGTGGAGCCCGGGCATCTAACCAAAGCTGAAAACTAGGCCGCCCGCGCTCCTTGTTGCTCACACGGGGACGCATCGTCTTCTACGGCCATCTTACCCAACTCCGGCAAGGTATAGACGCGCCCTCAGATTCTATATTTGAGCATATCGACCTCGGCCGTCCGCCGATCTCCCTAGCGCTTCGCAAGTGCGGCGATAAGCTCGGCGCGCTGCGCTTCCGTGAGACTGTCCGCATTGCGGGCTACGTGGTGCGCGGCGTCATCCAGCTCCTGATCGCAGGAGGTTCCGATGATGTCCGACGGTTCGACCCCGAGGGCGCGCGACATCGCGGCGATCGTGGCAGGCCACGGCAGCCGCTCGCCGTTGACGTACCTGCTCACCGAGGCCGGTGTGAGGCCTGCCGCCTCGGCAAGCTCCTTTTGACTCATACCCCGTTCCGCCGAAGCCGGCCGCGAGGCGTTTCCCACATCCGGCGGCCCTACGGGACGGATGGGGTCCCTCCATGCCGCCACCCATGGAAAACGCGAAGGCAAACCGGGCGCGATACCCAAAAGCCGCCTGCCTACACAGGCAGACGGCGGCATTGCGGCCGAAATCGCCTATTTCCTCTTCTTCGGCCGCGCGATCTCGGCCGGCCTGTCCGCGGGGTCGAACGACCCGGCGCGGAACTCCACGCAGCCGGTGGCGCCGCGCGGCGCGGCGAAGAACCGCCAGGGCTTGAGCGCGACATCGAGCGATACCGCATCGAGCTCGCCGGGCTCGCCCTCGCGCACCCAGACGACGTCGATGGGCACCCGCATCATGCAGGTGTGGATCGACCGGCAGCCAGGGAAGTACAGGCCGCAGGCCTCGGGTACCTCGCGCTTGAGCATGAGCCCGCAGAAGCGCTCGATAAAGCCCTTGCAGGTATGGGTGAGGATCGGGACCCTCTTGCCCGAGACCGTGACGGCCACGGCCTCGTCGAGATATCTGTCGTTCATATCGGATGGCTCCTTGGTTGGGGATTAGAAGAACTCGCCGAGCTGTAGGACCATCGGTGCGAGCATGAGCATGATGATCGAGGGCAGCATGAGCAGAAGCATGGGGAAGAGCATCTTGGTGGACAGCTTGTTGGTCATGTCGTCGACCCTCAGGCGGCGCTCGGTGCGCACGGACTGGGCCTGCATGCGGATGATGTCCACCAGCGACGATCCCGCGCGCTCGGCCTGCACGAGCGACGCCGTGAAGAAGGTGATCGAGTTCACCTGGGCGCGCTCGGCCAGTCCCAGCAGGGCCTCCGAACGGCTCGAGTAAGCCGCCTCCTTGGCGACGCGGGCGAAGGCCTCGGCGATCGCCCCGTCCATGCGGGTGCCGACCGATGCCAGTGCGCCCTCGAACGACGATCCAGCAGAGATGCAGATGGCCATGAGGTCCAGTGCGTCAGGCAGCTGGCGGTCGAGCTCGTCGCGCCATTCGGCGCGGCGGGCGAGCAGCCACGCCTGCGGCGCGGCGAGCCCGGCGACGGCG
>OLPI01001174.1_pt1 | contig 23755 bp, 22 predicted proteins | sample 1672361 | NCBI WGS metagenome assembly OLPI01 (sample SAMEA3136675, study PRJEB25190) | human gut metagenome
GATCATTCCCACACGATGCAGGCGCCGAGGGCCCTGCAGGGAGATAAGTAATGGACGACATAACAGACGTCACAGTTGTCCCTGTAGACACTGTAATTCTGGTGAACAATGTTCCCCTTCAGTTCGACTACAAGCCCATCAAAGGGCACGAGCAGGTCCACGCTATTCAGTGGCATAGCGGAAAGGGTGTCCTCGAGTTCACCGACTACACGGGAAGAGACGCCGACTACGAGACAGACATCGCTCCCTACGTGGCCCTTTATCAGGCCGAGAAGGCAAGACTGGATGCAGAGGCTGCCGCCGCCGAGGCTGAGTACAACAAGCTTGAGAATGTGGTGGCCCGCAAGCTCGACGAGCTCAACGCAAAGCTTGAGGAGACCAAGGCTTCCAGCGCCGCTCATATCACGTCTTCTACCGGGTACGTGGTCAACGCCAACACGACCGCGAAGCAGAACATCGATGGATTGATCACGGCCATGGAAGCGCAGGGGCTTTCGAGGGTCAACTTTATGACTTTCGACAATTCTCTGGCGGCGTTGACGCTTGAGCAACTGAAGACGATTCAGCTGGAGCTAATCGCGTACGGAAATAACTTGTACGCCCGAAAATGGAGCCTCCGGGGTCAAATCGAGGCTTGTAAGACGAAGCAGGAGGTGGATGCTATTGTCATCGATTACAGCGACGTTACGGCATAACGCCCATCAGATGGCCATCGCTATCGACCAGCTGGGCAATGTCATAGTTTCCATCTTCTTCCTGGAAAAGGCCTGGGCGGACGAGACTCTGAGCGCCCATGCCTGGCGCTGGCACCTCGCTGGAGTGAGGGACTGGCCATATCGGCTTATCGACACTCTTCTCTTCTGGCAGAGAAATCATTGCGAAGCCTCCTACCAGTCAGAGCTTAATCGTTTGCAGCTACCGGAACTGGAAAGATAAAACATAGGGTGGCTATAAGCAATAAATGTGCCACTGTTAATTCTCAGCTTCCCCACGTTCTCAAATTGCGTGACGAAAATTCTCAACTATCACGACAACTCACATTTTCCGCATAGGGAGGGGCGCGCCCCTCCCTATGCGGCCCCCTAAAAAAACCGCGGAACACTGCGCTGACCTGGTTCCCTAAATTGCTGAACCGTATCAGAGCGTTGCCCCAAAACCTTGCACTTGGAATGAAAACTCACATGCTCTTGAAAAAGAACTCGACGCGGCGGGTATTGCTTATGAGCTGTTTGATCAGATCCGTCCCAATCCCACAAGCGACAATGTCATGGATGGCGCTGCCCTGGCTAGAAAAACCGGCTGTGATTTCGCCATTGCCCTCGGCGGCGGCTCGGTCATGGACTGCTGCAAATGCATCGCTCTTATGATGACCAACGATGGCAATATCTGGGACTACAGTCTTTCTGTTAATGGCGGCAAGAAACAGCCGGCCCATAACGCCGCCCCTATCGTGGCCATTACCACGTCCGCCGGCACAGGTTCCGAAGTGGACATGGCTTCCGTCATCACCAATGAAAAGACCCAGGAAAAGACGGGAATCTTCTTCCCCTCCATGTTCCCGACCCTGTCCATTGTAGATTCCAACCTGATGATGAGCGTACCGCCCAAATTCACGGCCTAACAGGGAATGGATGCCTTCTACCATGCATCTGAATCCGTCATTAACAGGAATGAACATCCCATGGGAGAAATGTTCGCTTTGAAGGCCATCGAGCTTATCGCAAAATACCTGCCCACAGCCTACCGGGATGGTTCGGACAAAGAAGCCCGTGCCTACGTCGCACTGGCAAATACGCTCGCCGGCTACTACATGCTCTGCACTTCCCAGCACACGATGGAACATGTCATGGGCGGTTATCATGACGACCTCGTACACGGCGCCGGCCTGATCATGATTTCCCACGCTCATTTTGACTTCTTTGCCGAACGCAAAGCAGCCGAAGAACCCATGATGAAGATGGCAAAAGCCATGGGCGTAGAAAATCCGACATCAGGCAAAGACTTTATCCGTGCCCTCGATAATCTTATTGCCGCTGTGGGGTGCGATGACCTGCGCATGAGCGATGCCGGTATCACGAAGGAAGAACTCAAAAAGTACCCCAAACGCGTTCATGAAGTTCTGGGCGGTGATATCACAGCCGATCCACTGCCTCTGAGTGATGCGGACTATCTTGCTATCTATGAAAAGTCGTATCGTTAAGGCTGGCCATCATGACTGAAATAGAAAAACTGGATGCGGGGCTTCCTTATGACATCTCCGATCCTGCCGTGAATGCCCGCAAGCTCCATGCCGTGAAGATGACGGAAGCTCTGGATGCTGTACCTGTTACGGATCACGGGAAACGGGTCCAGGCCATCAGAAACCTCTTCGGCAGTGTCGGGAAAAATCCCGAAATTCTGCCGGGGTTCCACTGCGACAATGGCAGCAACATCCATGCAGGAGATGATTTCCTGGCCAATTATAATGTCACCATCCTCGATATTGCCCCGGTCTATATCGGCAGCCATGTGCTTATTGGTCCGAATACCCTCATCAGTACGGTCAACCATCCCCTGTCGCCGGCAGGCCGGAGAAAACACCTGGGAACAACTGCTCCCGTGCGGATTGGCGACGATGTATGGATTGGCGGAAATGTAACAATAGTACCTGGTGTAACCATCGGCAAAAATGTGGTGGTCGCTGCAGGTGCGGTCGTGACGAAGGATGTGCCGGACAATGTCCTTGTAGGCGGTGTGCCGGCGAGGATCCTGAAACATCTGGAAAATGATTTGTGATATCTCTCCCGCCTGAAGCCAAAGGATTCCTATGGCAGTGGCCCGTCAGAGCCGCTGCCATAGGCGGCCCTGCTCATTCCCGCCAAACTGGCTGCCACGGTCTGTCCGGCCGCACAAAAAAAGGGAGCCAGAGCTCCCTTCACACGGCCCTGCCTGCGGTTTTCACCTGGCAAGTTCGATAAGCCGCTTCATTTTTTCTTTGTCCAGCTGCTTTCCGGCTAAATCGTAGCGTCTGCCGAGATAGCCGTACTTTGGCTGCCCCATCCGGTGATAGGGAAGCAGCTCGTACTCAATATTGATCCGGCGCGGGATGAAGGCGCGGATGGCCCTGACATCCTCCTCGGTATCATTGAATCCGGGAATAATGGGCGTCCGCACGCGGATGGGAAGATCCGGGTAATCCTCTATGACGCGGGTGAAGTTTTCGAGGATAATCCTGTTGTCGACGCCCGTGCCTTCCTTATGCTTTTGGGGATCGAGGCACTTGATATCCATGATTAGCTTGTCGAGATACCGGCAGGCTTCCTTCAGATGCTCGTAGGGATAATAGCCGCAGGTCTCTATACAGGTATTGATGCGTCTTTCCCTGGCTGCGCGGAGCAGGGAAATAGCGAAATCGTACTGCGCCAGACACTCGCCGCCGGACAGCGTCATGCCGCCGCCGGAATGGGTGTAGAAGACGCCGTCACGCTCCACCAGATCAAGGATATCCTTGACCTTCTTCTTCTCGCCATAGACGGTCTGGGCCCCGGTAGGGCAGACCTCATGGCAGGCAAAACACTGCCTGCACTTTCGGATGTCAAAGGCGATGAGGCCGTTTATCAGCGTCAGCGCTCCGGTCCTGCAGACCTTCAGGCAGTAACCGCATTCCTGGGCTGTAAGGCAGCGCTGCGGGTTGAAGGCATGCTCGGGACTGAGGCCCTGGGATTCAGGATTGCTGCACCAGCGGCAGCGCAGCGGACAGCCCTTCATAAAAACCACATCGCGGATCCCCTCGCCGTCATTCACACTGAATTTCTGGATATTGAAGACGAGGCCTTCAGCCTGTTCGTCGCTCATCATGTCGTTCCCCCTGTTGTCTGAAAGGCTAAAATAAGGGGGGAGAAGATACGCTCTCCTCCCCCCCCCCACTCAGTACAGATCAGGACTTAGAAGTCTTCGTGTTCGGTGCGTTCGATGATGTCGTTCTGCAGCTCGCGGGAGATGTCGCAGAAGTACGCGCTGTAACCGGCGATGCGGACCAGCAGGTTGCGGTAGTTATCAGGTTCCTTCTGAGCCTTGAGGAGGGTATCGCGGTTCACGATGTTGAACTGGATATGCCACAGCTTCAGGGCACACCAGGTCCTGATGAGAGACATGATCTTCTGGGTTCCGGACTCGCCAGCCACGCTCTTCGGGGAGAGCTTGATGTTGAGCAGACGGGAGGCACGGTTAATCAGATCATAGTTCTTGGAATGATAGTTGGAGAGCAGAACGGCGGTGGGGCCGTTGGTATCGGCGCCATGGGAAGCGGAGGAACCGTCGGAAAGAGCGGTCCATGCGTGACGGCCGTTCGGTGTGGCTGAAACAACCTTGCCGAAGGGCACATGCGAGGTAATCGGCACGTAGCGCACATCGCAGTGGATATCGCGTTCCTTGCTGCACTTGATGGCTTCGATCTGGCAGGTGCGATCCACGTCGCGGGCGATGCTGTCGGCGTAAGGATCGTCATTGCCGTAGCAGGGCGCGTGCTGGAGCATGGCGCGGATGGGCTCACAGCCCTTGAAGTCACAGCGGCAGGCATCGATGACCTGCTTCATGGTCAGCTTCTTCTCATCGAACACAAGCTTCTTAATGGCGGACAGGGAATCGACAATGGTGCCATAGCCAAGGAACTCGAAGTAGGAGAAGTCAACGCCGCCGGGGATCTTCTCTGTGTGCAGATCAAGCATATTCTTCATGCAGAGGTCATGCAGCACAGAGGAAAGCGGAGCAGCGAAATGCTGGGGACGCAGCTTGTCGACCACGGTCTGCTGCTGGAAGGCCTTGTGCAGAAGGTTGATCTGCTGCTTCTTGAAAGCGCCGTAGAATTCATCCCAGGTCTTGAAGGTGGTGGGATCACCGGTCTCGAGGCCGAGCTTCTCATCGCCATAGAAAAGCATCTTGCCGTTATACAGCGTCATCTCGAGGGCTGTGGCGAAGTTCACGTACACACAGCCGGAGGTGTAGGTATCGCGGTTGGGATGACGGGTCTCGGTGCAGCCGGAGATGGCGTAGTCGAGAGCTTCATTGACCGGCACGCCCTTAACGGTGTTCAGGAAGACCACTTCTTCGTCATTGATGAGCTTCGGGAAGCCGGAGCCGTCCTTGATGGTCAGGGCGACTTCGTGCAGGAAGCGGTCAGGGGTACGCGAATGGATACGGGCGGCGAGGTCAGGGTAGTTCAGAGGGAACTCGCGCTTGGATTCCAGGAACAGATAGGACAGATCGTTCGTAGCGTCCTCACCCTCGGGGGTCTGGCCTCCAATGGTGACGGCTTCCCAGTGGGCATAGCCTTCCTGGAATTCGACGCCTTCGGGATTGATGTAAAGGTCAATGAACTGGGCCATGTCGACCCACATGCACTCGAGAAGTTCCTTGGCCTCGTTACGGGTGATGCGGCCCTCCTCGATGTCCTTCTTGTAGTAGGGCCACAGATACTGATCCATGCGGCCGTTGGAAATGATGGCGCTGGCCTTCTGTTCGATGCGGGAGAACATCTGCACGAACCACTGGCACTGCATGGCTTCGCGGAAGGTGCGGGCCGGATAGGCGGGCACGCGATCGCAGGTTTCGGCTATCTGGAGAAGTTCGGCCTTACGTTTGGGATCAGCCTCCCTGGCGGCGAGGTCCCGGGCGAGGCCGGCGTGACGCTTCGCCCAGATCATGATGGCATCGCAGACAATGATCATGGCTTCCAGGAAGGGCTTCTTCTCCCAGAGGTCAACGGAGTTGTTGAGATCAAGGGCGGCCATCTTGGCCTTGGCTTCGTTCTGGATATCAATGAAGCCGCGCTCAAGAACCTTCTTATAATCCGGCACCCACTGCAGGGCGGAACGGTAGGAAGACGTTTCGGAGACAACAAACTTGGACTTCAGGCCGCGCTCGTCAACGTACGTGAGCTGGCGGATTTCAGCGGGGAGTACCTTGTTCAGATGCTCGTGGAAGGTCTTGCCCTCCCAGTAGGGGGCGATTTCTTCCATAACGATTTTGAGATCCTCGGGAGAAATCTTGAAGGGGCTCTTATCGCGGTTGTGCAGGTTGCCAATCACTTCGCGGTAAAAGTCACCATCTATTTCAGGGTAGAGGATTCCGTAACGGCCAAGCTTGCCGACGCGGCCAGCGAGGAGCTGGTCAGGCGTAATCCAGACCGTGATCTTTTCGGCTACGTTTTTCAGAGCCTTGGCCCAGCGGAGTGTGAGAAGCTCGCCTTCCGTCTGCTTCATGCTCTCGGTGAACCACCTGGCGCGCTCGACATCAACGAAAGGAATGGTGAACTGGTTGCGTTCAAGAATCTTGTAGACACGTTCGCGGCCCCTGCGGTCGACTGTCTTGTTGATGACGCGTTCTTCCTGAGGGGAAAGGACGAGATTGTCACTCATTATTTGATCCTCCAAAAAAGGTTGGCTTCAAATGTCCCGGAAGCTCCCTGCGATTGCGCACCCGGCCTCCGCCTTATTGACAAATAATGAGCATATTGCGTGCCATTTTACTTAACTATCTTAAATTTAACGAAAAAAAATATTAATCAAGGACAGACGGGAGCGTATTTTTTCAGCCTGTTCCATGCAAAAGAACAACAAAATTTCTCCAACCTGTTGAAATACTTTGACAAACGTCTGTATATGCTTTTTTGCAACAAACTGCTGAATGTTCTTTTTTGCACAAGGTTTACCTGGCTGAAACGGCATACCGTGTGCAAAACGCTGGCCGTCTGTATCGGAAACACCTCTCTTTTTCAGCGCCCTGCAGAAATATTTTCAGACAGGGAACAACCCCGGAAAAATTTTTCCCGGGCCGCTATCCCGGGGTGCAGAATAACGGCCCCGGACTTTTTGTTGCAAAAAAACACACTGCTTTTTCAGAAATGGCAGACCGGTTCCAGGCATTGGGCTGAACGGGACACGTCATCTCCGGACTGCCCAATGCCTGAAGGAAATCCGTTCCACTTTATTTTCTTCACGGGCGCAGGGGCAGCGGACCATGCGGTCCGGATTGGGCTCCTCCCTGCTTTTCTTCAGATACAGGACGTCCCCCTCTTCAATCCTGGGACGCTGCGTTCTCCAGTGCTCCCCGCTCCGGCCATGTGCCGGTATCCGGGGGCACTCTCCCCTGTGTATCCGGTCCTTTCTCATTTTTTCTGCCATTTCAGAATGCTGCAGAGCCGGGCGCAGACAGCAAAGCTTCCCGGTTCAGCAGGACATCAGTTCCCGGACTTTCCTGCCGCATTCCGCGGGCGCCCTCTCCGCCTTCATCAGCCTGGCGGTGCCCAGCCGCTTTTCTTCCATGCTGCAGCGCCATGTAATGACTCCACAGCTCCCGGACATCCCACAGACTGCGGCTGAAGACAACGCTGCAGCCGTTCCTGACCTGGTCCTTTCCGGGGGGAGGACGCACCGGATGAAGACGGTTTTAGATATCTGCTTTCCCCTTCGGAACAAAAAGCCGTTTCATATCCACGCCCTCATGGGTCAGGAGCCAGATTTTCTTATCAATGCCGCCTGCGTATGCGGTCAGACTGCCGGCAGCGCCGACGACCCTGTGACAGGGGATGATAATGGAGATGGCGTTGTGTGAGCCCGCACCGCCTACGGCCTGCGCGGACATCCGGGCGATTCCCCTTTCCTCGGCGATTTTTGCGGCGACTGCCCCATACGTTGTAGTCGTCCCGTAGGGAATCTTCTGCAGGATGTTCCAGACGGAGATCTGGAAGGGCGTGCCAATCATATGAAGAGGCGGCGTAAAGCCCGGATCCCGGCCTGAGAAATAGATATCGAGCCAGCGCTCCGCCTCCTTCAGAACAGGTTCTTCCCGCTCTTCGTGTTCGCTGCCAAGGCAGCGGGCGTAGTATTTCTGCCCTTCGAACCAGAGGCCGGTAAGCCCCTCTCCGTCACAGGAAAGAAGAATTTTTCCGAGCGGTGACAGGTATGTGCTTGTGTACTGCATGGTGAGCTGCCTCCCGGGTCACAACCGTGACTGCCAGACTGTCCGGTTACGCTTTTTGCGGATAGAGAATCCGGGCAGACGGCCCCGGCCTTTCCCAAAGCTCTCCTCAGATAAAGCGGCCCCGGATACGAAAGGGTGTATCAATACTAATGTAGGGAAGCGCCGGAACAGATTCAGCTTTCCGGAAGTGCCTCCGGCAGGAAATACCGCACGCCGGAATACCCCATATCATCAGTATCAGAGGGAGTATATCCCTCCATCATGCGGCATGTATACCCCCTTCGGACCACTGGGATTTTTGCAGGGAAACGGTTTTCTGGCGGCAGTACGGCCCTCCTGCGCCTTCCGGAACAGGCCCCTGAAAAAAACTGCCCCCGCGGAGGCTTCGCGGAGTCCACAACGTCAGGGGAAAGGGAGTAACTATTCACAAATAATTATCATTAGCACAACTATATTTGCCAAACTTCCTGGTAAAATGGCCACAGGGCACCCTCAGAAAGGCACATAACGCGGGAAAAAGCGGTTCTGAAAGGCATTCAGGGAGTCCGTATTTTCCCTTTTAGGTGCAAATATAGCCAGTTAGCAAAACACAGAAAGTAATCAACAGAGAAAGCCGCAGACCCATGACAAAACGTTGGCTTTATGGTAATCAGTGTTTGTTTCTATAGTCGGGGTAGAGGGCAAAAAAGCATCGTGATTTTTTTCTCTAGCACCTTGACGCTTAGAAACGGGTTGTCTAACCTAAAAAAAGCGTATGCATCCCCCCCAATCAGGGTAGGAGACTGTCCGTCGCATGGGGTAACGGTCAGTCCAGGGAATGATCAGCATACAAAAGGATGTTCACATGAGGAACGGTAAGGCACTGCTCACGCAGACGGCGATGGCTGCGGCCTGTACTTTCTGTCTGATCATCTGGGGCGCAGCTCCCGGAAGCGCTGCGGAACTCCCCGAGACGGATAGTGGTGCGCCTTCAGCCTGTGTTATGTTCCCGGTCACGGCTAAAGCAGCTCCCTCTGCTGCCGGCATGAAACCGGTACTTTTCAATCACCTTATTCACGAAAAAGCAGTGGAGAAGTGCGAAACCTGCCATCACACCGGTGATCCGCAGGCCTGCACTGACTGCCACACCGTCGAGGGCAAGAAGGAAGGCAATTTCATTACCCTCGAACAGGCCATGCATACCACCAATATTGCTAAGCCTGAAAAGGGGAACACCCCCTCGAGCTGCGTCAGCTGCCATGAAGCCCAGCTCGCCAAGCGCGACTGCGCCGGCTGCCATAAGGTTGTGACTCCGGCCCGCGATGCGCAGTGGTGCGGCGTCTGCCATAAGGTTGATGTCACTCCCGCCCAGATGAAGGCCGGCGCGTCCGGCAAGCTCACCGGCAGCGAAAATCTCGCCCTGGCCACCAGGACGGTGCAGTCTACCAAGCCTGTGGCCGCTCCCTCCTCTCTTGGCCCCACGAAGGTGACGATTGACGCCATTGCCAAGGAGTACAAGCCCTGCGTCTTCAACCACCGCAGGCACATCGAATCCCTTATGGACAGGATCAAGGACAACAAGCTCGCTGGTGCCTTCCATACCCAGCCCGAGACCGTCTGCGCTGTCTGCCATCACAACAGCCCGCTGTCTGTGACGCCTCCGAAGTGCAGCAGCTGCCATCAGACGACCATTGATCCCAACAAGACCGACCGTCCGGCTCTCAAGGCCGCCTATCACCTGCAGTGCATGGGATGCCATACCGGCATGAACGTCGCCCGTCCTGAGAACACTGACTGCACCGGCTGCCACAAGTCTCTGGACAAGTAGGGGAGAGCTATATGAATCGCAGAAAATTCCTGACCTTTATGGGAACAGCAGGAGTGGCTTCTGCTCTCGGCACCGCAAAGGTGGCCGAAGCCAGCCATACCTTCCCTTACTATGACAACGGCTACGGCGTGCTGCACGACATGACCCGCTGCATCGGCTGCCGCAAGTGCGAAGAAGGCTGCAACATCGTCAACAATCTCAAGAAGCCCGATGTGCCCTTCTCTGACGTGACCGTCACGCACAAGCACCGCCGCATGACCCCCAACGAGTGGACCGTCGTCAACCGCTGGGACATGGGCAACAACGAGTTCTACTTCCGCAAGCAGCAGTGCTTCCACTGCAACGACCCGGCATGCGCCAGCGCCTGCTTCACCAAATGCTACACGAAGAACCCCGACGGTTCCGTGACGTATAACGGCAAGCAGTGCGTCGGCTGCCGTTACTGCATGGTCGCCTGCCCCTTCTACGTACCGAGCTTCGAATACGACGAGCCCTTCGATCCCCTGATCAAGAAATGCACGTTCTGCCACAACCGCCTCGAAAAAGGCCAGCTGCCCGGCTGTGTGGAAGCCTGCACCATGGACGCCCTGACCTTTGGCCGCCGTTCCGACCTGATCAAGATCGCTCACAAACGCATCGAAGCCAATCCTGACAAATACCTCGACTACGTCTACGGCGAGCAGGACGCCGGCGGTACGGCCTGGATGGTGCTCATGCCCAAACCCAAGGGTGTGGCCCAGATCCCGACCGGCAACTCCGCTCTCGCTGCCCCTGTCGCCAAGAAGTGCGGTCTTGATACCAAACTCGGCGTTGAGCCCATGGGCGAACTCACCCACGGCGCCCTTGGCACCGTGCCCATGATCATCGCCTTCTGGCCCCTCATCTTCGGCGGTGCCTACGGCATGACCAAACGCCGCGAAGCCATGGCTGAAGCCGCGAAGGCCCAGGCCGTCGTCGACGAAAAGAAGAAGGTCATGGACGCCGCCCTGCAGTGCATTGAGAAAGAGCAGGGCAAGGAAGCTGCGGACAAGGCCCGTGCAGCCATGGAGGCTGCCATGGCCAAGGAAGAAGCTTCCAAGACCGAGGGGGAGGACAAGTAAATGGAAGAACCTAAAATCATCATCCCCACTAAGGATCACCTGTTCAACATGCAGGAGTTCCTTAAGCTTACTCCTGGCAACATCATCAACTACACGCTGCTGGCCATCGGTCTGGTCATCACCGTTGTGCGTTTCACCCAGGGCATCGGAGCTGTCTCCAACCTCGATGACTATCAGCCCTGGGGCATGTGGATCGGCTTTGACCTGCTCTGCGGCGTGTGCCTTGCCGCAGGCGGCTACTTCACGACCGTTGCCTGCTATGTCATGGGCATGAAGCAGTTCAGCTCAGCCGCCCGTCCGGCCGTCCTGACCGCCTTCCTCGGCTACGCCTTCGTTGTCGTGGCCCTGCTGTACGACCTTGGTCATCCGCTCCGTCTGCCTTACATGTTCTTCTTCCCCGGCACCACCTCGGTGCTGTTCGAAGTCGGCCTCTGCGTGGCAACCTACCTCACCGTTCTCTTTATTGAATGGTCCGTGGCTCCCTGCGAATGGCTCGGCAAGAAGTTCCCCTTCCTGCTGAAGTGGCGCCACTGGGTTGAAAAGTGCGGCATCCTGTTCACCATCATGGGCGTCTGCCTTTCCACCCTGCATCAGTCCTCTCTCGGCACCCTGTTCGTCATTGCCCCCGGCAAGCTGCATCCTCTCTGGTACACCGAGTTCCTGCCCATGTTCTTCTTCGTGAGCTCCATGGTCGCCGGCTGCTCCATGGTTATCTTTGAAGGCATGTGCTCGCATCACAGCGCCAGCTGCCGCCGCTATATGGACGCCACCCACCTTGCCCAGTCCGACACTGTCACCCTGGGCTTCGCCAAGGCCGGCTCCCTCATCCTGTTCTCCTACTTCATGCTCCGCCTGATTGACATGCTGGTGCATGGCAACATTCCCTACCTCTTCACCGGCTACGGTGTGTGGTGGCTCATCGAAATGCTGTTCTTCATCCTTCTGCCCTCCCTGCTCTACGCCAAGGGCTCCCGTGAGAAGAACATCGCTCTCTGCCAGTTCGCGTCTGTCAACGCCGTCCTGGGTATCGTGCTGAACCGTTTCACCATCTGCATGATTGCCTACAACTGGCAGCTGCCGTCCGCGGACCGCTACTTCCCCAGCTTCACCGAAATCATGATCACGGTCTTCGTCATCACGATGATCGTCACCTGCTACAGGTTCATCGTCTACCATATGCCGATCCTGTATCAGCATCCTGATTACAAGGACTAAGGGACAGGAGGCAACGTTATGCATTTCGATACTTTCTACCAGTTTTTCATCTACTCGAAGAACTGGGCCTACATCATGATGTTCATCACCCTGCCCCTGTTCGTCGTGTTCTGGAACACGATTCTCTATCCTACCCAGGATAAGGAAGTTCGTGCCATCATCGACAAAATCAAAGGCAAATTCTGCTTCTGCAAGTGCCGGTGCTCTAAAAAGAAAGCCGACTAAGCTTTCCCTTAAGGCCTGACAACGCAGTGGTTTTGAAGTAAAAAGACAGGACGGAGCTTTGCTCCGCCCTGTCTTCTTTTGTTTCAGGAAATCAGTTTCACAAAGAGGGATTTGCTCATGTGCCTCGCAGTACCCACGCAGGTCGTTGAAATTCTCGAAAACACCATGTGCCGCGTCAGGGTCGGCAATGGAAGCACGCTTCTCACATGCTCCACCATGCTTCTGCCCGAACCTCCCAAAGTCGGCGACTATCTCATCGTCCACGCGGGCTTCGCCATGCATAAACTCGATCCCGAAGAAGCCGAGAAAAGCCTGGCCGCGCTCAGGGAACTCGCCGCGGCCATGGAAAAGAACGGTGACATGGCTGTTCTGGAAGCAGAACAGCGGCAGGACTGATTCACCTTTTCTTCCGCACCTCTCACCGTCCGACATCCTGATTTTCTTGACTTTGCAATCGCCATTCCCTAGTCAGACGGCAGACACTTTATTTTCCAGGAATTACAATGAGCGACTATAAGAAAACCCTTAATCTGCCAAAAACAAAATTTCCCATGAAGGCAAACCTCGTCCAGCAGGAGCCCCAGAGGCTCAAACACTGGCACGATATCGATGCCTTCAAAGCCATGGTCAGCACGGATGCCCCTCTCGGTGAATATGTTCTCCATGACGGCCCGCCCTACGCCAATGGCCACATCCATATGGGCCACGCCCTCAACAAGATTCTGAAGGACATCATCATTAAGTCCCGGAACATGCAGGGCTACCATGCCTATTATGTACCCGGCTGGGACTGCCACGGCCTGCCCATCGAGCACAAGGTCGAAGAGGAACTGAAGGGCAAGAAGAAGACTCTGCCCGCTCATGTGGTCCGCAAGATCTGCCGCGAGTACGCCACCAAGTGGGTAAAAATCCAGAAGGCCGAATTCCAGCGCCTCGGCGTCTTCGGCGACTGGGAGCATCCCTATCTTTCCATGGTGCCCGAATTCGAAGCCACCACAAGCCGCGAGCTGGCCAACTTCGTGGAAAAGGGCAACGTGATCCGCGCCAAGAAGCCCATTTACTGGTGCGGCCACTGCCATACCGCTCTCGCTGAGGCCGAAGTCGAATACAAGGACATCGATTCCTACTCCATCTACGTCCGCTTCCGCCTCGACGATCCCGCTGTAACCAGGGTTTTCCCCAAGGCCGATCCCTCCCGCTGCTACGTGATTATCTGGACCACGACGCCCTGGACCATCCCGGACAACTGCGCGGTCTGCCTCAATCCGAAATTCTCCTACGCCCTCGTGGAAGCCGGCGGTGAGCAGTTCCTTCTCGCCCGCGATCTCCTCGAACCCTGCGCAAAGATATTCGGCTGGGAAAAATACGAGATCCTCGGTGAGGCAGCCGGCGAAGCTCTCGAAGGAATAAAGGCCCGCCATCCCCTTGCGCCTCTCGATCCCTATTATGATCGTCCGTCGCCCATCGTTCTCGGCGGCCACGTCACACTGGATTCCGGTACCGGCTGCGTCCACACCGCTCCCGGCCACGGCCCCGATGACTACGAGGTGGGCCTGAAGTACAATCTGGAAATTCTGTCACCCATGGACGACGCCGCTGTCTTCCTGCCGACCGTTCCCCTTTTCGCGGGCATGAATGTTTTCGACGCTAACGAACCCGTGCTCGAAAAGCTGAAGGAAACCGGCGCGCTCATGAACTGCGGGCACATCACGCACTCCTATCCGTGCTGCTGGCGCTGCAAGAAGCCGCTCATTTTCCGCGCCACCACCCAGTGGTTCATCAGCATGGAAAAGAACGATCTCCGCAGGAAAGCCCTGGACGCCATTGACAACAAGGTAACCTGGATTCCCTCCTGGGGCCGCGAGCGTATCCACAACATGATCGCAACCCGTCCGGACTGGTGCATTTCCCGTCAGCGCCAGTGGGGCGTGCCCATCGTCGCCCTCGTCTGCGAGGACTGCGGCGAGGCCTGGAACGATCCCAAATGGATGCGTGAAATCAGCGACCGCTTCGCCAAACATCCCACGGGATGCGACTACTGGTTCGAGGCCGACCTCAAGGACATCGTCCCCGAAGGCCTCAAATGCCCGCACTGCGGAGGCCAGCACTGGCGCAAGGAAACGGATATTCTCGACGTCTGGTTTGATTCCGGCACCACCTGGTCCGCTGTGCTCAAGCAGCGGCCCGAACTCCGCTATCCGGCAGACCTCTACCTTGAAGGCAGCGACCAGCACCGCGGCTGGTTCCACAGCTCTCTCCTGGTCTCCATCGGCAACGAAGGGATTCCTCCGTACAAATCGGTTCTCACCCACGGCTACGTAGTCGACGGCAAGGGCATGAAGATGTCCAAGTCCCTCGGCAACGGCATCGCCCCCCAGGAACTCATTGATAAATATGGCGCTGACCTTGTCAGGCTCTGGGTATCGAGTGCCGATTACCGCGAGGACGTCCGTATTTCCCAGGATATCATCAACCGTCTCGTGGACGCGTACCGCCGCATCCGCAACACCTGCCGCTACATACTCGGCTGTGTTGACGGCGTGAAAACTGAGAATCTCCTTCCCCTGGACAAACTCCTGCCTCTTGACCGCTATGCCGTAAGCAAAGCAGCCGAAATCTACCGGAGCGTGCAGGAAGGCTACCAGTCCTACGACTTCCACAAGGTATACCACCTCCTGCATGAGTACTGCGTCACGGACCTTTCCGTGCTCTGCATCGACGTGCTCAAGGATCGTATCTACTGCTCGGCCAGAAACACTGTGGAGTTCCGCTCCGCCGTGACGGCCATGTACCACATCATAGAACTTCTGGTGCGCGACCTCGCCCCGATCCTCTCCTTCACGGCAGACGAGATCTTTGACTATCTTCCCGATTCGCTGAAAGAAGGCGCTCCCACCGTCTTCGCCCTGAAGCCCGTCGACTGCGCCTCCTGGATTCTTCCCGAGGACGCCCGCGGCGACTGGAAAGTCCTTCAGGACGTGCGCGGCGCCGTGACGAGAGCCATCGAGCCCCTGCGCCAGCAGGGTGTCATCGGGCATGCGCTCGACACGTCCATCACGCTCTACGTTTCCGATGACGTCAGGGGCGCTCTGGACAGAACGGGAGCCGACCTGAGGGAATGGTGCATCGTTTCCCAGATCCACGTTGAAGGGCTTGCTTCAAAGCCTGCCGATCTGGCCGAGGACAGCCTTTCCGCCGGCGTCGCCGTGAAGGTCGATAAGGCCGAGGGCGAAAAATGTCCCCGCTGCTGGATTTACTCCACCGAAATCGGCGCCGATCCTGCCCATCCTGACGTGTGCCCGCGCTGCGCGCACATGCTCGATGAGCTTGACGCCCACAAAGAGGGGAACAACTGATGTCGTCCCGGTGGCGCATTTTCTTCACCACTGCCGCAGCCGTTCTGGCGCTGGATCAGCTTACGAAGCTCTGGATTGTCAAAAATCTTACGCTGACAAGTGAACTACCCGTCATTCCCGGCTTTTTCAGCATAGTGAGCGTGCGCAACCGGGGCGCCGCATTCGGATTCCTCAACCGCTCTGACATCGACTGGCAGTTCTGGCTCTTTCTGGCGGCCACACATGTGGCCGCCTGGGCCATTATCATGCTTGTCAGGAAAAGCGGCCGCGCCCCGCTGCTCTGGACCGGTCTCGCTCTCGTCATGGGTGGCGCCATCGGCAATCTGGTGGACAGGATACGCATGAGGGAAGTTGTCGACTTTCTCGACTTCTACTTCCGGGACGCGCACTGGCCCGCTTTCAATATCGCCGATGTCGGCATCTGCGTGGGAGCCGGGCTCACAGCCCTGGCCATGCTGCTGGGGCAGGACAGGGAGGACAACGGCGCCAGCCGGCGCAAAAAGGAGAAGGACGCATGATTTTTCACTGGTGGCACGTGCTCGTCGCAGCCATCCCCATACTGCCCAATCTGTGGAGTCTCTGGCACCTCTGGAGCCACGACTTCAACAATGATTTCGAACGGAAGGTGCGCTGGCTTCTCCTGTGCGTCTTCGTCCCTGTTATCGGGGGCCTGATATACATTTTCAAAGGCCGCAAGTATGCCGGCAGCAAAATTGACCGCCGGCACGCCTAACAACAGATTCAACCCACAAGGCTAAACCAATGAACGTACAGCGTTTACCCCTTCTGCTTCTGGCGGCATCCCTGACCTTTACTCTGAACGGCTGCGCCACGCAGAGCAAAAGCGATGAAATGGAAGCCCAGATTATGCAACACGACGCCCAGATGCGTCAGATGCAGCCCGTGCAGGCCGATATGTACAACCAGGTACAGTCACTGCGCGAGGAACTCAATGATATCAAAGGCCAGCTCGTCGATATCCGCAATGCCGGCGGCGCTGCCGCCATGGTTGATAAGCTGAACCGCCATGAACAGGCCCTCCATCAGATTGAGACCAGCATGGCCATGAACTTCAATCTCGGCTCCCCCCTGGCCGGCGGCAACGCAGGTGCCGCGGGTGCGGCCGGAGCAGCCGGTGCAACCGGCGCTATAGGAGCCGCAGGCGCCGCCCAGGCTGCTGCTCCCGCCACAGCGCCCCAGGCTCCGGCAGCGCTTTCCCAGGGCACGGCCCAGGCCGCTGAAGCCGCTCCCGCAGCCCAGGCCCAGCCCGCAGGCACAGCGCCCTCGGGTGACACCTGGGGGCAGGAAACTCCCCAGCCCAAGGCCCCCAAGGCTGAAAAGGACATGTCCGTGGCTCTCTATGAGGCTGGCGTGAATTCCTTCAACTCCCGCCAGTACGGCGATGCCCAGCGCTCCTTCAGCGACTTCATCAAGAACTTCGGCAATAATCCCAAGGCTCCCAATGCCCAGTATTACCTCGCCGAATGCTATTTCCAGAAGAACCAGTTCAATGACGCCGCCCTCGCCTACGACACGGTAATCACCAAGTACGGCAATTCCGACAAGGCTCCGGCCGCCTATCTGAAGCAGGGTATCTGCTTCAGCAAGATGCAGCAGGACAAAGCCGCAAAAGCGCGTCTCGCCGAGCTCATCAAAAAATACCCCAACAGCCCTGAAGCCACCCGCGCCAAGACATTCCTGAAGACCAATAAATAACGGCGCGTCTCCCCTTCACGAAAGAGAAGGACCTGACCGGATCATCCGGCAGGTCTTTTTTTTACCCCGAAAAAAAGAGGGAGCCCGGCCTGAGGCCGGACTCCCTCCGAATCGTTATGGGAGAAAGAACTACTTGCCGGCGAGTATGGACTCACCAATCTCAAGCGCCCTGAGATTGACGTCCAGAATCTTGGCAGGCAGGAATTTCCTCAGAGCTTCCTCGAAGACGCTGAGGCCAAAGGGCAGGATGCCCGAAGCGCACACTGCGGCAAGCAGGACGGTATTGCCTGCCTGAACCGCGCCGGCCTTTTCACCCAGCTCCCTGCAGGGGAGAAAGTGACTGGCCCTCGAAGCGGCGCCAACCTTGGCCTTGATTTCATCGATGGACGGATAGGTTTCCACGCCGAGGTTCACTCCCACGGGAGGCATGGGGTCAGAGCTCGAGAAAACAACGCCGTCGCTTCTGAGATAGGGCAGGCCGCGCAGGGTTTCCAGAGGCTCAAAACCGAGCATGAGGTCAGCTTCGCCGAAGTCAAGCTTCGGAGCGCGCCAGCCGCCGAGGAGGCACACGGACTCCACAACGCCGCCGCGCTGGGCCATGCCGTGCACTTCGCCGGCCACCACGTCACAGCCGGCGTAGAGGGCCGTACGGGCCAGAAGGGAAGTGGCGGTCAGAGAGCCCTGTCCGCCCACGCCCGTGAAATAAATGCGGATTCTTTTCTGCGTATCCATATCAGCCTCCTAACCGCGCTTCTTGAGCTTGAAGGAGCCGGGAGCGATCTGCAGGCACATGCCGCAGCCTGTGCACAGGGTCTCGTCAACAGCGTACTCCCCACCACGGCGGCAGAAAGCCGGGCAGGCATACTGCTCAAAGCAGTGTTTGGCACCTTCGTCCTGCTTCGCCACATAGGCGTAGCGGTCAATGCCCTTGCGCAGGCGTCTCCTGGCGTACAGGGCACAGGGTTCTTCGGAAATGAGGACACGCACGCCGTCCATGTCCTTGAGTTCCCTGATGGCATCCATGACGGACTTGAGCTGGAAGGACTTCACCTTCCTCACCTGGGTCACGCCGAAACCACGCACGATGTTCTCGATATCAAGATGCTGGCAGATATCGCCGAGCATATCCTGCATCATGCCGGGATTCGGCTGATGGCCGGTCATGGCCGTGGTGCCGTTGTCGAGCACGACGATGAGCAGATTCATCTTGTTGAAAACCGCGTTGGCAAGTCCGGTCATGCCGGAATGGAAGAACGTGGAGTCGCCGATGAAACCGACCACGGGCTTGCCTGTGGCAAGAGCGAAACCTGAGCCAGCGGAAATGGAGGAGCCCATGCAGAACAGGAAGTCAGCGCAGCGCAGGGGCGGAAGCATGCCGAGCGTGTAGCAGCCGATATCGCTGGAATAATAGGCGTCATCACCGAAGATCTGCCTGACAGCGTAGTACACGGCCCTGTGGGAACAGCCGGCACAGAGGTTCGGGGGACGGCGGGGCAGATCCTTCGCCGGAGCGGGAGCGTAAATCTGGCAGGGGCTGCTCAGAAACGCCGAGAGGGCACGCATGATAAGCGTGGTGGAGTATTCGGCCTGCTCGGTAAGAATGTCGTTTTTGCCTTCCACGGCCACTCTGATGCCGCGCTTCTGGGCAATGGCGCGCACGGCAGTCTCGAGCAGGGGATCATTTTCTTCCAGCACGAGCACGCGCTCACATCCGGAAAGGAATCTGACGATCATTTCCTCGGGAAGAGGCCAGGTCATGCCCAGCTCGAGCACGCGGACCTTGTCCTGCCAGCTGCCGGCGTACAGGGCGTCGGCGAGATAGTCACGGGAAACGCCGGAAGCGATGACGCCGAGTTTCGGCTCGGAAGCCGGAACAGAGATCTTATTGAAGCGGCTCGTCTCGGAAATGGCTTCGGCCCTGCGCATTCTCTCCATGACGGCAATATGGAGCAGACGGGAAACCGCGGGCACGGGAACGAAGCGCTGGGGCTTGCGTTCAAAGGGAACTCTGGGCTGCTCCTCTTCCGGAAGATCATCGAAGTTCACGGCGCCGCGCATATGGCTGATGCGGGTGGTGGTGCGGAGCATGACAGGCTGCTGCAGCTCGCGGGCAAGACGGAAGGCCTCACGGGTCATGTCCTTGGCTTCCTGGGCCGAGGCCGGCTCAAAGCAGGGGAGATGGGCAGCGCGCGCGTAATTACGGTTGTCCTGCTCATTCTGAGAGGAATGGAAGCCGGGGTCGTCAGCGCTCAGCACGACAAGGCCGCCGGGCAGACCGGTATAGGCTGAAGTGAAAAGCGGATCAGCGGCGACGTTCAGGCCCACATGCTTCATGGTCACGAGAGCCATGGCGCCGCCGAGAGCCGCGCCGCAGGCCACTTCCATGGCCACCTTCTCGTTGACGGAATACTGCATGTAGTAGCGTTTGCCGTTGCCGCCCATTTTGTAAAACGTATCGGGGACTTCAGAAGAAGGCGTACCGGGATAGCAGGTGACAACATGCACACCGGCCTCAAGGGCGCCGCGCACAATGGCTTCATTGCCAAGCAGCAGATGGCGCTCGCCTTTCCTGCCCTCCAACAGAGGATTGCTCATATAAAAACCTCCTCTCCGGGAAATTCTTTCCGGCGGGTCGTTCGGGGAAAGCCTCTTTTTAACAGACCGGCATCAGGCATGCCGGCCGTCTTCTTTCCCTACTTTTTTTCCTCGGCCGGCTTTGCGGCCTCGGCTTTAGCCTGCTTCTCCAGTTCACGCACATCAGCGGCCCGCTGACGGTAGTAGTCGGCCTCGGAGCCTTCCCGGCCGCCAGCCAGTTCGTCGAACGTTTTGGCCGAAAGGTCGTATTTACCGGCCCTGGCCGCAGCCTCGGCAAGCATCAGGTTGATCTGGCCCCTGGCATTGACCGGAGCCTTCGCGATTGCCGACTGGAGAAGCGTTATTCCTTCATCATACTTGCCGGCATTGCACAGGCTGCCGGCCTGACCCAGAAGCGCCGCAAAACCGAGAGGTTTGTCAGCTGCGTCCCTGGCGATGCGGCCGTACGCAGCGGCCGCGACCTCGAACTTGCCCTGGGCAAGCGCGCTCTGCACGAGAACAGCGTTGACAGCGGGCTGCAGGCGCTCGGGCGTTCCGGCGGCCAGATCCTCAAGGGCCTTCAGCTGCGCGGCATCAGGCTTCTGCTGCTGAATACGGGCCAGCTGTGTCTGGACCTTTTCCTGCTCGCTCTTCTGCATGTAGCGGTACAGTCCCGTTCCGGCCAGCGCAAGGATGAGGGCCACAACAATGGCGATGATGTACTTCGCGTTGCGGGTAATGAACTCGAGGAAAGGACGGTTTTCAACCGCAACTTCTTCCTGAACGTTCCTGATCAGGGAAGGATCATCGGCCAGGGGCTGATTCTTAACGCGCATCATGTGCAAAAATCTCCTTAAAGCAGCGCTCATTTTTGGCAGGAAAGGCCCAGCCTCCGGGATATCCCGGTTCTGAGGCTGGGCAAATCCATAAAGATCAGTGTAACGAAAATATTACTTGCTGAACAGAATTTCCTGATACGTGGGCAGTGACCAGAGGTCACCCGGTACTTCGGTCTCCAGCCTGTCGGCCGCTTCCCTGAGCCTGTCCATAGCGGGAAGGACGGAGTCGCAGTAATTGCGGGCCTTTTCCGGGATACCCTGGAAACGCTCGGCCTTTTCCACGAGCTTCTCGAGTTCGTCGGCCGCGGTCTGCAGGCTGCGCAGATCCGCGGTGATCCTGTCGAGAGTGTCTGTCCTGTAGTCCTTGTTCAGATTCTTCAGGGACACGCAGGTATCAGCCAGTTCCTTCTGATAACGCAGGCCGGACGGATAGATATCGGTCCTGGCCATGCGGACGCAGAGGACAGCCTCAGTGTGGATAGTCTTGGAATACTGGCCGAGGTAAATCTCCTCGCGGGCCCTGAGCTCATCCCTGTTCATGATGTGCATGCGCTCGAAGAGGTCGATGACCTCGGGCTTCACAAGCTCGGGCATGGCTTCGGGAGTGTTGCGCAGATCAGGCAGGCCGCGGCGCACCGCTTCCTTATGCCACGCCTCGGAATACCCGTCGCCGTTGAAAATAACGGCGCTGTGTTCCTCGATGACATGGGACACGAAGCTCTGCAGAGCCTCATTGAAGGAATGGCCCTTCTTCAGCATGCTCTCGAGCCAGTCGGCCGCGAAGCCGAGGGAATCCGCCATCATGGCATTCAGGGCCGTGATGGAATCGGCCGCGGACTGGCTGGAGCCAAGTGCGCGGAATTCAAAGCGGTTTCCGACAAAGGCTACGGGGCTTGTGCGGTTCCGGTCACCGGGATCACGCGGCAGCGGAGGCAGAGTGTCCACGCCGATATTCATGCTCTTCTTTGCCCCGCCATCGGCGTGCTCGAAATGTCCGGAGCGGAAGGCCTCGAACACGTTCGTCAGCTGATCGCCGAGGAAGATGGACATGATGGCCGGCGGGGCCTCGTTGGCACCGAGCCTGTGGTCATTGCTGGCCGAGGCCACAGTAGCCCTGAGCAGGCCGCCGTACTTGTGCACGGCACGGATGAAGGCCGCGCAGAAGATGAGGAACTTGGCGTTGGACTGCGGCGTGTCGCCGGGATTGAAAAGCGTGCCAAGATCGGCGTTGCCGATGCTGTAATTAAGATGTTTGCCGGAGCCGTTGATAAAGTTAAAGGGCTTCTCGTGAAGAAGGCACTTCAGACCATAATGTTTGGCTGTATTGCGCAGCACGGCCATAATCTGATGGTTATGATCCACGGCCACGTTGGCAGGCTCAAAGAGAGGCGCGATCTCGTACTGGCTGGGAGCCACCTCGTTGTGGCGGGTCTGCACGGGAACGCCCAGTTTGTAGAGCTTGCGCTCGGCCTCCATCATGAAGGAGAGGACGCGCTGCGGAATGACGCCGAAATACTGATCGCTGAATTCCTGTCCCTTGGGCGGACGGGCACCGAACAGCGTGCGGCCGGCGGCGAGCAGATCCGGTCGGGCGAACGTGTAGTTGTTGTCGATGAGGAAGTATTCCTGCTCAAGACCGGCGTAGGCCACGATGGGCAGATCCGTGTGCACACCGAACAGGCCGAGCACGCGCTTGGCCTCGCGGTTGAGCGCCTGGCCGGCCCGGATCATGGGCGTCTTCTTGTCGAGGGACACGCCCTTCCAAGACAGGAACATGGTGGGGATGCACAGGATGATGCCGTTGGGGTTCTCCTGCAGATAGGCGGGGCTTGTCACATCCCAGGCCGTGTAGCCACGGGCCTCGAAAGTGGACCGCAGGCCGCCCGACGGGAAGGAGGAACCGTCCGCCTCGCCGCGGATGAGCATGGAACCGGAGAACTCGGCGATAACGCCGCCCATGCCGTCCGGAGTGAAGAGGCTGTCATGCTTCTCGGCGGTCTGTCCGTTGAGAGGATAAAAGATGTGCGTATAGTGGGTGGCGCCATGCTCGATGGCCCAGTCCTTCATGACTGCTGCCACTGTGTCGGCGATACCCGGATCAAGGGTTTCCCCGTAGCGGATGGTCTTCTGCAGCGCCTTGTACACATCACGGGGAAGGCGTTCGCGCATCACCCTGTCGTTGAAGACGTTGCAGGAATACACATCCATGGGGCTGGTTTCGTGAAAATTAAAATCCGCGGGTTCCGGCTTGTAGGTCGTAATGGCCCGGATAGCGTCAAGCCGCGCGCTGTTACTGCTCATAGGGGGGGCCTCCAGTCAGCGGTCTAGTTGACGGAAACGATTTCGATATCGAAACGCAGATCCTTGCCGGCCATGGGATTGTTGGCATCGAGGGTGATTTCCGTGTCTGTGACTTCGGAGATCACGGCGTACATGGTGCCCTGTTCATTGGAAAGCTGAATGGGGGTGCCGACCTTGGCGGGGATATGGCTCGGAACCTTGTCACGGGGCACGGTGAAGATGAGATCGTTGTTCACGGGGCCGTAGGCCTCATCACAGGGGATGTCCACCACAAAGCGGTCTCCGAGTTCATGGCCTTTGACAGCTTTTTCGAAACCGGGAATCATCATTCCCTTGCCGACCACGAATTCCAGGGGTTCGCGCCCTTCGCGGCGGGAGGAATCGAATTCCTGTCCGTCGGGGAAAGTGCCAATGTAGTGAACCTTCACAGTATCGCCGTTTTCTATGGGCATAATACTCTCCATGAGTAGGTGATTGTTCTTCAGTTGCGGCCCTGCGTCAGTGGAAACGGAAGAAATCCGGCCGTGAATCACGGATCTGACAACAGGAATAAGTTCTTTTTCTTATATAAATAGCCGGAGTATGGCAAGGGAAGCTCCGGCTCCCTGCAGGGCTGACGCATCAAACTTCTGTTGGGTTGTAACCTAAAACGGAGTAGAGATA